>FUFK010037777.1_pt1 | contig 27096 bp, 21 predicted proteins | sample 1021851 | NCBI WGS metagenome assembly FUFK01 (sample SAMEA51879418, study PRJEB19060) | metagenome
TTTTGAGGCACTAAAAGATCAATACCTGAATTTTTTATAGGTTTATCTATAATCAATTTTAATTCCTTCTTTAAAAATTTTATTCCTGCTTCTCCACCTACGACTTCTTCGTTTAATTTTTTTCTAAGGGAACTAATAACTTTATCTGTTGAATCAATCCCGACATCAGCTCTTATTAGTAAGGTTTCTAAATCATCAAGAGATTCTGGTGTAAGAGGATCATCTCCTAATTTGTCCAATAATTCAGTAACAAATCCTTTTCTAGTTTCTTCTAAACCTCTTCTTAATTTAGTTAACCAATCAATTTCATCTATCGATATTTGGTTTATTTCTTTTCCTTGGGCTGCTAATACCATTGCAGACCAAGTAAAATTATCATCGAATTCTCCTAATTCAGTTTCATCAATAGTTTTAGTAGGTCCTTGAACATTTTCTGTGTTAAAACTATCAATCAAAGATTGCTTCTGCTCTTCCTGCTTAGTTAATTCTTGCTTCTGCTCTTCCTGCTTAATTAGTTCTTGCTTCTGCTCTTCCTGCTTAATTAGTTCTTGCTTCTGCTCTTCCTGCTTAATTAGTTCTTGCTTCTGCTCTTCCTGCTTTTTTTTTAAAAGTGCATAAGCTTGCGCAGCCCATTCTCGAGAATTATCAGAATTAGTATTAGTCATTGATATTTATAATTCGTATTTAATAAATTTTAAAATATTATTTATTTATATCAAATAATTATTGCAATTTAACTGTTTGTAATCTCCTTAAAACTCCATTAATAAATTTTCTTCCTTGCATATCACTATATTTATTAGCTAAATTTACTGCCTCATCACAAGCAACAGCAATAGGTGTATCCAGAAAATTAATATCTACATATGCTAAACGCAAAATATCACGATCAATTTTAGGCAATCTTTTTAATCTCCAACCATCCATTGATTGATCAATCTCAGAATCTATAGTCGTAAGATTATTAATAATATTACTGATCCTCTGATTCACATCCTCTCTGATATCAATTTGTCCACTAGATACTATTAATTTTGGAAAATCTAAAGTTATTGAGAGTGTATTCATTACAGTCTCAATTTTTTTAATAGATTTTTTTAACTCCTCTCTAACATTTGAAAAAGAAGAATCAATACCTTCTTGTAATTCACTCTCTAATATTTTTTGTGATGCATTTTCTAAATTTGATTCGCAATTATCTAATTCGTCTCTGCAATGGTTGATTAAAGAATCCAGAGCAGATTCAAAAATCTCTTCTATCTGGGATTTATTTAATTTCAAATCACCTTTATCTTTTATCAAACCTAAAGAAATTAAAGATAATTCTCTGGATAGGGATCTATTATGCATCAACTAAGAAGAAGTATTAGTGGAAGCGCGTAATTGAGAAAATAATTTTGAAAATGTTGGATTTGTGATGTTATTCTTCTCATCTGGATTAACTANCCCCGCCGAGATAATGGTTCTAAAAGCATCTTCGACAGAAATATCCAAATCTTTAACAGAAGACTCGGGGACCAAAGTGTACCAACCAGTAGTTGGGTTTGGCGCAGTAGGTATAAAAACACTTAGCAACTTTTGTTCCAATTCTGGCTGCAAAGAAGGGCCAACATCACCAGTTACAAAGCCTACACTATATAAACCTTCGCGTGGATATTCAACTAAAACAACCCTTCTAAACCGGTTAGATTTATTACTTAAAAAAGTTTCTAGCAATTGTTTAAGAGTTTTATAAACTGCTCCTGCTACAGGAATTTTTGATAACGTACCTTCTCCAAATTCTAATAGCCATCTTCCTACAAAATTTCTCGCCATTAAGCCTATTAGCAAAATAGCTAACAAAGGAACAGTTAAACCCAGAGTAAGATTAATTAAATCTTGTAATAAAGGATTTAAATTAATAAAAGGATTTAATTGCTTCGGAACAGAAGTGACTAATGTTAAAACAAATTTACTAACTAATGATGAAAGCCAGATTGTTGTTGCAAGAGGTATTACAACCAACAAACCAGCTATAAGATCATTTTTTAGATCCTGTTGAAGCCTAGATCCTAGGTTCGAATCTTGGTTTTGATTAGATTCAACCAAAATAATGTTTCTTACTATATTTACTTTACTAATAATTTAACTGTTTTTCCTAAGTTAGGATATATTTTTTTTTAATAAATTTAAATTATTTATTAGTTTCTTGGCTAAACAAATAACTTTTAAAAAAAGCTATGCATAATAAAGAAATGATCAATACCATTAAAGACAAACTAGAAATAAGTAAAAAATTAAAAGAAAGAGCGATTTATGAAGGTTTTACCATAGCTGGAATTGCTTCAATACCTGGTAGTTCGCGCTTAAAATTAAGAACTAGTGCATTAGAAAGATGGTTATCAAATAACCACCATGCTGATATGAGATGGATGGAAGCAGAAAGAAGAAAAAACATAAATACACTTCTTAAAGATGCAAAAAGTATTCTAAGCGTTGGATTTACTTACATAAGTTCAAACAACAATAACAACAACCGCTTCAAAATAGGAAAATTTAGCCAAGGAGAAGATTATCATAAAGTGATTTATAAAAAATTAAAGAATGTTGGTAAATGGATTAACCTTGAAATTCCTGATTGTAAATGGAAAATATGTGTAGATACTTCACCGCTTCTTGAAAAAGCATGGGCTGAGGAATCAGGTCTTGGTTGGATAGGGAAAAATAGTAATTTAATAAGCAAGAAAAATGGTTCTTGGTTTACGTTGGGTTTTATAATCCTTACAAAAGATTTAATCCCAGATAAACCTCATCAATCTCTTTGTGGAAAATGTGATATNTGTATTGAAAGTTGTCCGACGCAAGCAATAGTAGAGCCCTTCGTTATACAATCAGATCTATGCATTGCATATCACACAATCGAAAACAGAGAAAAAACTATTCCAAAAAAAATAGAAAAAAATTTGAATGGATGGGTTGCAGGATGTGATATTTGTCAAGATGTATGCCCTTGGAATAAGTCCGTACCATACAATAATACTTTTGAAACTACTCCCAAAGAATGGATGAAAAATCTTGGGATTGATTCTTTAAATTGGGATGATAAAACTTGGGAAGAAAATCTAAAAGGAACCACTTTAAAAAGAATTAAACCATGGATGTGGAAAAGAAACATAGAAGCAAATCTAAAAAATAACAAACTTAAATTATGAGAAAGTTTTTAAAAAATATACTATGTTTCTATTTATTGAGTTTTTGCTTTTTTAAAATAGAAAAAGTTCAATCTATAATTCCCTATTATTATTTTCCAACGATAAAAAATTTAGAAAAGGAAGGTTTATCTATTGGCAAAAATGCATATCAACTTTTATTTTTTGGACAATACGAAGACAGTCTTAACTTAGCAAAATTAGCTGTGAAGATTAATGCAAAAGATGAAAAACTATGGCTAATATTATCTGAAGCTCAGGTAGCTAACAGTCTATATAAAAACGCTTTAAAGTCATTAGATAAAGCTCAAGAAATTAATCCAAATATTAGCGAAATATATTTTGCCAAAAGTAATATTTACTTTCAAATTTCAAAACAAAACAAGGCAAAGCATGCTTTGAAAAAAGGATTAAGTATTGAGCCAAATAACCATAAAGCTATTTTTCAATTAGGGAATATTTTATTAATGGAAAAAAATTACTATGAAGCTATTAAGTTATTTGATAGATCTATAAAAATTAAACCTGATTTCTGGCAAGCATTCAATAATCAAGGTTTAGCTTATTTCGAAAAAGATGAGATAACTTCATCAATCAAACTTTTTGAAAAAGCTATCTCGATTGAAGATAACGCTGAACCATTACTAGGACTTGCCTCATGTTTAAGGTTAAAAGATATTAAATTCGCTCTTGAACTTGCAAAAAAATCTTTAGCAAAAGATCCTAATTATGTTAATTACAATTATAGAAAAGAACAATTGTGGGGAGAAAAACTGCAAGCTTCAACNGAAATCCTTCTACAAAATAAACAATTACAANACNATGTATTATTAGCAAAATCCAAAATTNAAGCATCTTCTTAAATTTCGATACTGGTAAATATTTGTTTACCTATTAGTCTTAATTTAGTTAATTCATAAATTAAATATTCAATTTTGGGCTCTAATGGATAAGAAAAACTTCACTTCTATCTCACTCCAAGAAGAAATGCAACGTTCTTATCTTGAGTATGCAATGAGTGTNATTGTTGGACGTGCNTTACCCGACGCAAGAGACGGCCTCAANCCTGTACAGAGAAGAATACTATTTGCAATGTACGAACTNGGCTTAACNCCAGATAGNCCATTTAGAAAGTGCGCNAGGGTAGTTGGAGATGTNCTNGGAAAGTACCATCCACATGGNGANCAAGCAGTATATGATGCATTNGTGAGGCAAGTTCAAAATTTTTCAACTAAGTATCCNACCCTAGACGGCCATGGAAATTTTGGATCTGTGGATAATGATCCACCAGCTGCAATGAGGTATACTGAAACCCGGTTAGCTCCAATAGCTTACACTGGATTTCTAGAAGAAATTGGTTCAGACACAGTAAACTTCTCGAATAATTTTGACGGTTCACAAAAAGAACCAGATGTTCTTCCAGCTCAACTTCCTTTTTTATTGCTGAACGGATCATCTGGAATTGCTGTTGGAATGGCAACAAACATTCCCCCTCACAACCTCGGAGAAATAGTGGATGGTTTAATTGCGTTAATAGAAAATAAAGATATAAGTAACAAAAAACTATCTAAAATTATTAAAGGACCTGATTTCCCTACTGGCGGAGAATTAATTTATAACCAAGCTATAGAAGAACTTTACGAAACGGGAAAAGGATCAATAATAATTAGAGGGATATTAAATAAAGAGGAAATAAATTTAGGCAAAGGTAAACATAAAAGAAATGCATTAATAATTACAGAACTTCCTTATCAAATTAGTAAAGCAGGTTGGATTGAAAAACTGGCTGAACTTGTTAATTCAAACAAAATTAATGGGATCGCTGATATTAGAGATGAAAGCGATAGAGATGGTATGAGAATTGTAATAGAGTTAAAAAAAGATTCTAATACTGAACTTGTAATTTCGAATTTATATAAAAAAACAACACTCCAAACCAACTTTGGGGCAATATTTTTAACGTTAATTAAAGGTAAACCTGTTCAACTAAACTTAAAACAATATCTTGACTATTTTCTTAAATTCCGGGAAGAGACTATTAGAAAAAGAACTAGTTATTTTCTAAAAAATACTCTTGAGAAACTAGAAATATTAGAAGGTTTGTCTAAAGCAACAAAAGATATTAAAAGAGTTATTGAGGTTATTGAAGCCTCAAAAAATACTGGAGAAGCTAAATTAAAATTAATTGAAAAATTTTCCTTAAATGAAAAACAAGCAAATTCAGTTTTGGATATGCCGCTAAAAAAACTAACAAATCTGGAAAAAAATCTAATAGATGATGATATAAAAAAATTAAAAGAAAAAAAGAATTATTTTATGAAATTATTGAATGAAAGAAAATTATTACTTGAATTACTTATAGAAGAATTATTAAAACTCAAGAAAACATATAATGTCACTAGAAAAACAAAACTGCGTAAAAATATTGATCAAAACGAAGAATTAGAAACAATTAATAATCAAATATTAGAAGACTTAATAAATAAAAAAACTAAATTATGTATAGATAATAGATTATATTTAAAAAGGGTGATTTTAAGTAATTATAAGAAATCGTTTGAAGATGTAAATAAAGTTATAGATAATAAAAATATTCAAAAATTTATATGTAATGTTGAAAAAAATCTGAAAATAATTGGAATAACTAATACAGGAAAAGTTTTTCATATTGATTGGGAATCAAATATTAATAATGACTATAAATTAGATAATAAAATCCTTGGAAATATTGATCCGAATGAAATAATAAATTTTCATTCAATTAAAAAAGAAATTAAAAATTACTTATGCATATTGAATTCAGATGGGAGGTTTAAAAAAGTTTTATTTGATGAGGATATGATAAAAAGTAATAGATCTTTTGGAATAACAAAATTAAAAAATAATATAAAAACCATTGATTCATTTGTGTCTAGTGAAGAAAAAAATTTACTAATATTAACCTCTATTGGAAGATTATTTAAATTTAGCTTATCAAATAAAATTATGGCGCCTACAACGAAACAATCTCAAGGTTTAATGATTGCAAAACTTTTTCCCACTGAACAAATTGTTTCTTGTTGTTCATATCAAAATGAAGAAAATATTTATTTAGTTTCTAAGCAAGGAAAAATCTTTTGTTTGAATAGTAATGAAATTTATTTTGCAAATGAATACAGTTTGGGATATTTAAATGAAAAAACCCAAATTAAAAACGATTATTTCCTCAAAATTTTACCGAGTAACTATTATCTTGATATTGAAACTAATAAAAATAAATCTGCGAGATTAGACCTCAATAAATTAAATTTTAAATCTAATAAAACAAATTTTTTAATTGACTTTTTAAAATTAGATAAAGACGAATATCTTGAAAATTGTTTTCGACTAGAAAACTTTCTCGCCTAAGATTTATATTCATTTTCAACCCAATTTAAATACTCTTGATTTACTGTTCCTGTTACATAAGTACCCGTAAAACAGCTCATCTCCAAATGTTCGACAATAGAATCACTTATTATAGATTTACGTAAATTATCAACACTTTGATAAACGAGATTATCAATTTCGAGTTTATCAGCAATTTCTCTTATTGTTCTATCATGGGCTATTAATTCATCTCTGTTAGGCATATTAATTCCATAAACATGAGGAAAACGAACTGGAGGAGCCGCTGATGTAAAAAAAACTTTATTTGCTCCTGCATCTTTAGCCATCTGTACAATTTCTTTTGAAGTAGTACCTCTTACTATCGAATCATCAACTATTAATACATTTTTATTTTTAAACTCTGCACTCATAGCATTTAACTTTTGTCTTACGGATTTCTTACGTTTCTGTTGACCAGGCATAATAAATGTTCTGCCAACATATCTATTTTTAAAAAACCCTTCTCTATACTCAATTCCTAACTGTCTTGCAACTTGCATAGCGGCAGGTCGAGAAGAATCAGGAATAGGCATTACGACATCAACATTTCCAGAAGTAATTGTTTCCTTTATTGTTTCAGATAAATAATCTCCCATTTTCAAACGAGCTTTATAAACGGAAATTCCATTCATAATTGAATCTGGCCTAGCTAAATAAACATATTCAAAAGCACAAGGACATAATATTGGATTTTCAGAACATTGCTTAGAAAAAAACTCGCCATTAAGATTTATGTAAATAGCTTCTCCAGGATCTACATCTCTCACTACTTGGTAATCATTATTCTCGAGCACTAAAGATTCGCTAGCTACCATCCACTCTTCTTTTTTTGTAGTTAATGAAAATCTTTTTCCTATTACTAAAGGTCTAATACCAAAAGGATCTCTAAAGGCTAATAAACCATGACCTGAAATTAATGCAATTGCAGCATATGATCCTTGAATTCTCTTATGCAAAGATTTGATAGCATCAAAAATAATATCAGGTTCTAATTCTTGCTTATTAGTTTGTTCTTGCAATTCTGTAGCAAACACATTTAATAGCATTTCTGTATCGCTTGAAGAATTTGTATGACGCTTATCAATATTAAATAGTTGTTTTTCTAAATCTCTAGTATTAGTCAAATTGCCATTATGTATTAAAACAATTCCATAAGGTGCATTAACGTAAAAAGGTTGGGCTTCCTCTACACTTTCTGCTGACCCCTTTGTTGCATATCTAACATGACCAAGTCCTATTTTACCGATTAAATTCCTCATATCTCTAGTTCTATATGCAGTATTAACCTGCCCTTTGGCCTTATGTATATGGAAAACAGTATTTTCCATTGTAGCTATACCTGTTGAATCTTGACCTCTATGCTGTAAAAGCAAGAGACTGTCATAAATTTGTTGATTTACATCATCTGAAGAAACGATTCCAACTATTCCACACATAACTTAATTTCGTAAAAATTTTATTAGTTGAAAAATGTTTTTCATATTTACAAGTGACCTGAGATACTATTATTAAATTTTTCGGTTAATTCCTCAACCCTAATATTGCAAATATCTTTATCTCTAATTTTTATATTGAGATTTTTACTAGAAACATTTCCTATTTTTTTTACATATATACTTTGTTGAAAATTGATTTGATTTTCTTTTAGATAATTTAACCATTCATTTTCTTTCATTTTGTCTATTGAAAAAATAATCCTAGAACCGCCTTCTCCAAATAATAAATTATCATCTCTATTAAAATCTTTATTAAGATCTATAGTTGCACCTTTTCCTGACAAAATACAACACTCTGCTAAAGCTATGCATAAACCCCCATCGCTAACATCGTGAGAAGAAACTACAAGACTTTTTAAAATAGCATTCCTTAAAAAACCCTGGCAAAATTTTTCATCTCCCAAATCCAACTTTGGAGGACGACCTGTAATTTCTCCATGAAAATATTCCAAGTAAGAGCTAGCTGAAATTGTTGTTTCTGATTTATAAGAACCAATTAACCATATTTGATCATGAATATTTTTCCATTCACTGCTAATAGCTTTTTCAACATTATCTATTTTCCCAACCATTCCAATAACTGGAGTGGGATTAATTGGAGTAATTTCGTTTTCTTTATTTTTGGATTCATTGTAAAGGGAAACATTTCCTCCTGTTACAGGAGTTTCAAAAGCTTTACATGCTTCAGAAATTCCATTACATGAAGATGAAAGTTGCCAATATCCTATATCAGTTTCAGGAGAAGGAAAATTCAAGTTATTTGTAATAGCAACTGGTTCTGCTCCAACACAACTCACGTTTCTTGCAGATTCTGCAACAGCGGCGATAGTTCCTCTAAAAGGGTCAAGAAAAACCCATCTACTATTACAATCAACAGAGGCAGCAACACCAGAAAATACTTTATTTTTATTTTTTTCATTTTGTTCTCTAAGTCTTATTACCGCTGCATCTGATTCTCCTGGTTTAAAAACTGTATTTGCTTGAACTTGAGAGTCATATTGTTTAAAAATCCATCTTTTAGAAGCTATTGAAGGATTAGAGAGAAGTTTTAAAATGATTTCTGAATAAGAGTAAGTTTTATTTTCTTTCAATGAAAATATTTTTTGATCATTTATTTCTGGTAAATTACTTTCTTTCCATTCCCATTTCTTTAGCAAATAATCAGGTGGGGTTCTTATCACATTATGGACATTCACAGGGGTGTCTTCAGACAAAGCAGAAGTAGGTATTTGAGCAACGATTTTACTTTTATGGGAAATAATTACCTCATTACTAGCTATTACTTCACCAATAACATTGGCGTATAATCCCCATTTATTAAATTTTTCAATAAGAGTTTTAATTTTTTCTTCCTTCACTACGAATAACATTCTTTCTTGCGATTCAGATAGTAAATATTGATATGACGACATATTATCTTCTCTGGAAGGAACCAAATCTAAATCAATAGATATACCTAAATTTCCGTTGGCAGCCATTTCTGCACTACTACAAGTTAAACCTGCTGCACCCATATCTTGAGCTGCAATTACATCTCCTGTCTTAAAAGCATCTAAACAAGCTTCTATAAGACTTTTCTCAATAAATGGATCTCCTACTTGTACTGCAGGTCTGTCATCTAATGATGCAGTAGTTAATTCAGAACTTGCAAAGCTAGCACCTCCAACTCCATCTCTGCCTGTAGTGTTACCAACATATAGCACAGGTGATCCTACATTTTTTGCTCCGGAACAAACAATTTCATCAGTCTCTAAAAGTCCTAAAGCCATAACATTGACTAAAGGATTACCAGAGTAACTATCATCGAAATCAATTTCACCTCCAACAGTGGGTACACCTACGCAATTTCCATAATGTGCAATACCTGATACAACTCCTCGAAGCAAATCAATATTTGATTGCTTATCAAGATTTCCGAATCTAAGTGAGTTCAATACTGCGATTGGCCTTGCTCCCATTGTAAAAATATCTCTTAATATTCCTCCTACTCCTGTTGCCGCTCCTTGAAAAGGTTCAATTGCAGAAGGATGATTATGACTTTCTATTTTAAAAACAAGTTTTTGATTATTTCCTACATCAATAACACCAGCATTTTCTCCAGGACCTACTAAAATATTTTTTCCTTTAGTGGGAAACTTAGTTAATAAAGGTTTTGAATTTCTATAACAACAATGTTCAGACCACATAACGCCAAACATTCCTAGTTCAGTCCTATTTGGTTTTCTATTTAATCTTTTACAAATTTCTTCATAATCATTAATTGTTAAATTTTCAATTTTCAACACTTCATTAAGATCATATAGATCATTATTTTCAAAATTTATCATTCTTTAAATCCAAGGGTCATCTTCTTTTTTATCACTAAAAGATCTTGATGTTTTATCATCATTATAAAAACTTTTTTCTTCAAAATCTAACTTTTGGTTTATATCTTCATCTTCTTCAAGCCAATCCTCCAATCTATTAGCAGCTATATTTTTCATATCATCAAATTTAGTAAAAATTTTTTTTCCTTTTTGCAAAAATTCATTTTTAAAACTTGATTTTATTAAAAATAAATCATCTAAAGAACTACTTTCACAAAAAACTAAACCTGGTTGTTGATCATTAATATTTTCAATATTTAATTTCCATCTGCTAGAACCTGGAATCTTAGGATTAGATCTAGAAACCAAATAATATTTAATTTTTCCAGTTTTTATTTCGAATAAAAAGTCAGCAATAACTCCTATTTTTGAACCATTAATATTTATCAGATTAGCTTCTATTAAAGTTGGGAACCTGTTTAAAGTTGCCAAATCAGAAATCGCTGGCTCACCTTTCACATAAATTTCATTATCTATTATTTGACTAATTTGATTTAATCGCCAAACATTACGTTTTAAATCAAAATTTGAAGGACGAGAGTACCATCCTAAAATTCGATGCACTGGAGGATGCATCCAAACATTTTCACCATTTCCGTAATTAAGAGCCAAATTGCCCTTAACACTGTAATTTAGTAATTCACTTAATAAAATTTCTTTAGGTAGTTTCAAATTAAGAACGAACCTGTACAGGCATAACTAAATAAGTAAAAGAATTCAGATTATCTTCTGGTACAAAAACAGCTGGAGTAGTTGAAAGATTACATTTTAAAAGTACATTTTCTGAAGAAATAACTCTTAAACCTTCTAAAAGATATCTAACATTAAATGCAATATCAAAATTTTCTCCAGAGTATGAAACAGGAACAGTTTCGTTAGCATTTCCAATATCTTGTGCATCTGCACTGATTGAAGCTGAATCTGTATTATCTAATTTAATCTTCACAACATTACTCTGCTGATCTGCCAAAACAGCAATTCTTTCTAATGCATCAATTAATCTTTTAGTATTAAAATTAAAAATCTTAGAAAAAGTATCAGGAATTAATTGCGAATAATTCGGGTAAGTACCTTCGAGAGTTCTAGTTGTAATTATTTGATTAGAAGAAATAAACACTACCTGACCTTTATCGTAAAAAAGCTTTATTGATTTTTCTGAGCTTTTTAAAGAAACTAGTTTTTCTATTTCTCTCAATGATCTAGTTGGAATAGTAACTGATAGATCACCTTCATTTAAAAGTGAGTTATCTTTATTTTCTATATATTCTTCGTTACCTATTAACGCTACAGCCAATCTATGACCATCTGTGGAAGCAGACTCTAAATAATTTTGTTTAAAGGTAAAATTAACTCCTGTAAGTAATTGCTTTGAATCATCATTACTACTAGCAAAAATCGTAGATTTTAAAGATTTTAAAAAAGAACTAGGTTCAATATTTAAAGAAGTTCCACTTTCAACAAATGGTAATTTTGGATAATCATCAGAGGGAATACCTTTAATATTAAAAGAACCTCTATCACTTTTAATTAAAATGCTTTCAGAATTCTCATCTACTTCTAAGGAAACAGGAGTTTCACTGGGTAATTTATTAACTATTTCTGATAAAAGTTTTGAAGGTATCGTAATAGCCCCGCTATTTGTAACAGTTCCATCAAAAGAAGTTTGAATTCCTAAGTTGAGATCAAATCCCGTTAAGCTAATTTTATTTGTTCCTTGATCGGCTGTTAAAAGTATATTTGCAAGAATTGGATGAGTTGGTCTTGAAGAAACTGCTTTATTGACTAATTGAATAGCATTATTTAACTCATTTTGATTACAAATAATCTCCATCGGACTTTGGAACTTTTTTACAAATACAATATACTTTTTTCGTAAATTAAATTCAATAACTTACTTTATTTACTTTTCTAATATAAAAATAAATAAAAAATAAATAAATTTAGTAGTAGTAGTAATTGTGGAAATTGTGGAATTTTGAATTTATTCACCTACCTTGCTTTGTTTTTCAATATTTAAAAAGGTGGAAAAAAATTTCTATTTGTTGAATAAATTTAAATTTTTAAACTAGTTCTTTCTTTAATTAACAAAACGAATTACTTTTATTTTGTTTTTCAACAATTTAAGCTTGTTTATTACTGATTTCCACAGACACTAATTTTTTTGGATACTAATATCCTAAGATTTTGGTTATATTTTTTAACGAAGGCTCAATGTTTTTTCTGAAAATAGCATCATTATTTTTAATAGCGCAATCAGGATCTTTCAATCCATTTCCAGTAAGGACACAAACGATTTTCGAACCTTTTTGAATTCTATTTTTATTTTTTATGAGTCCAGCAACTGAAGCAGCACTAGCAGGTTCACAAAATACTCCTTCTTTTGCGAGGATCTTATAAGCATTAATTATTTCTTCATCTGTAACTGACTGAAAATCTCCTTTACTTTCTTTTTTTACTTTCTTTGCCTTTTCTCTATTAACAGGGTTCCCGATTCTTATAGCAGTTGCAATTGTCTCAGGGTCTTTAACAATTATATTTTTAACTAATGGTGCCGATCCTTCAGATTGAAAACCCATCATAGTTGGCAACCTCAAATTCCTTTTTATTTTTGAATATTCTTTAAAACCTAACCAATAAGCAGTTATATTTCCCGCATTTCCCATTGGAATACAAAGCCAATCAGGTGCAAAACCTAAATCATCAACAATTTCAAAGGCGGCTGTTTTTTGGCCTTCTATTCGATATGGATTAACAGAATTAACAAGTTCTATTGGATGTTCTGAAGATAAATCTCTCACAATTTCTAGAGCTTTATCAAAGTTTCCATTTATTGATATGATCTCAGCTCCATACATTAAAGCTTGTGCGAGTTTTCCTTGTGCAACAAATCCCTCTGGGATTAAAACATACGGTTTTAATCCTCCCCTAGAAGCATATGCAGCAGCAGCAGCAGAGGTGTTTCCAGTACTGGCACAAATAACTGCTTCACGACCTTCTTCTTTTGCTTTGCTTATAGCCATGGTCATCCCGCGATCTTTAAAAGATCCTGTGGGATTTAGACCATCATATTTTAAAAAAACTTTTGTTCCATTTCCAATTAATTTTCCAAGTGAGTCACTGAGAATTAATGGTGTATTTCCTTCATTTAGTGAGATAATAGGGGTTTTTTTTGTAACTGGAAGATATTGTTTGTAAGCTTCGATTAAACCGGGCCATCTTTTTTTTCTATAGTTAATACCCAGTTTATTTTTAATTTTATTTAATAGCACCATAACTGTTTAGTTTGTTTTAATTTTTTCTAAGGGTGAATTGGTAAAAAAATCTAATAATTCTGAAATTGATTCTACTTTATTCATAACTTTGCTCAAAGCATTTACATCTAAAATAACAGTTTTAGTTGGATATCCTTCAAAAAAATTTATAAGATTTATTTTTCCATTTCCAATCTTAATTCCTTGAACAACACTTGCTCTAAGGGCTAACATACCGGTTCTTGCGTCATCTGTATTGGGGGGATGAATAATAGATGAAAGTCTTGTTAGAAAAATATTTCCTATTTCTGAATATACTAATTTGCTTGCAATTGTTATAGGGATTTCAAATTTTTTATTTAATACTGATCTAATCTCTTTATCAGCAGAACCTGTTGCTTTTAAAATTTTTTTAAGTGTTTTTGTTGAATTACCTCCTTCAGCAAAACTTTTTAATGAACTTACTTTAATGGTTCTAGAAAATAGGCTGTATACAATTTTAATTTCTTCAGCAGCTTTAACTTTTGAAACACTAAAAATTAATTGAGAACTAATAAATATAAAAATTATTTTAACTATTAAAAATTTACTTAACTTCATTTCAAATATTTGCACCAGCAGCAATTTTTACAAGTCTAACAACTCCTTTTTCTGTTACCTTTTTTGCAATTTTTATACCCATTTCTTTTGTATAAGGTTCATTTATAAGTCGAGGAACTCTTTTTATAAAAATATCAATTGAGTAGCCAGGAACTTTTTGTATAATTTCTAAAAAGTTTCTTAATGGCTCTATTTGTATTATAAGATCATTCAAGTTATTGGTTTCATCAGTTGTATTTAATTTGATGGAGCTTGGAAGGTAGTTATTTAAATTTTTTAATATTCTCAGACTAAATAAATCTATTTGGTTTGTTAATCCTTCAATTATTTCATCTCTGAGAAATCCCCCTTTTGAAGAAAAAAGAAGATTTATAACTTCATCCAAAAGTTTTTCTAAATCGAGATTTGTTTGTTTTGCAGCATTAGATAATAAATCTTCTAATCGGTCCCATTTAAATTTTTTATTATCAAAAAGCATTTCTTTCAAGCTTTCTCTTAATTGTGGATCAGGATCTTCCATCAACCTTCTCGCGAAATATGGATAAGCTGCACCAAGTATTTTAAATTTTGGGTCTACGCTTAAAGCAATTCCTTCTAATGTAAGTAATGACCTAATAATAAGCGCGTAATATGGAGGCAATTTAAATGGGAATTTATACATCACACCAGACATATCGTCTGTAACGCTTTTGAAATCCATTTTTGAAACACCTTGCTCAACCGCGTTAATAAAAACATCTTGAAATGCTGGAACTATTGGCTCTAGATTTACTTCTTCTGATAAGAATCCTAATTTTACGAAATCTTGAGAAAGTTTATCGAAGTTTTTATTCACCAAATGTACAACTGCTTGTATTAAACCAGACCTAGAGTCTCTGGAAACCTCACTCATCATTCCAAAATCTAGATAACAAAGTCTTCCATCTTTCAGAGCTAATAAATTCCCTGGATGAGGGTCAGCATGAAAAAAACCATGTTCTAAAAGTTGTTCTAAACTGCATTGCACTCCAATGTCAATCATTTTGTCTGGGTCGATACCTAATTTTTTTACATCTTCTAAATTAGTTAATTTTGTACCATCGATCCATTCCATAGTTAAAACCCTTCTTGAAGTTATTTCTTTATATATTTTTGGCACCGCAATCATTTGGTTATGTTTATGCATATTTCTAAATTTTTCAGCATTTTCGGCTTCATTTAAATAATCCATTTCTTCGAAAACCCTTTTTCCTAATTCATCAATTAATGCAACGAGATCGCTTCTTATCAATCCAATATTATTTTTAAGCCAATAAGCAATATTTCTTACAATGTAAAGATCTAAAGTAATTTGTTCTCTTAAACCTGGTCGTTGTACTTTAACTGCAACAACTTCCTCATTCTTTAGTTTGGCTTTATGCACTTGTCCTAAAGAAGCTGCAGAAATGGGCTCTTTATCAATTTCTAAAAAAATTTCATCTATTTTGGATCCTAAATCTTCTTCTATTAATTCCATAGCTTTATCTCCGTCAAAGCCTGGAAGTTGATCTTGCAATTCAGATAACTCTTCAAGAAGTATCGCCGGAATGATATCTGGTCTTGTTGATAAAGCTTGACCTGCTTTCACAAATGCTGGCCCAAGTTCTACTAATAAATTTGTTAATTCCTTTGCCCTAAATCTTGCTTTGGCTTCATTTTTCAGTCTTCCAGTTAATTTATCCCAACCAACAGAAAATATATAAGCAAAAATAGGTATAAGCGTTTGCCAAAGTCTTTTTAAAAGCCTTTTCGGGTTTTTTTGGTATATTTTTGATATTGTATCTGGATCATATTCCAACAGGCCAGACACTTCAATAAAATCAGTAAAATCTTCTTTCATAACTTTATATATTTAAAACCTTTATTTTTCTAAAAAAGAAGTTATTTTTTTTATAAGGAAGTTTTATCATGCTAATAAAATTAAAGTTAGAAAATATTGCTCTAATAGAAATTATAGAAATTAATTTCGAAAAAGGTTTGAATATCATTACTGGGGATTCTGGTTCGGGAAAATCGTTGATTTTAGATTCCTTAAATGTTTTATTTGGTGGAACCAATATACCTTTAAAGCACTTAATACGTCCAGGAAAAGATAATTGTGTTATCGAGGCAAAGTTTTCTTCTTCTTTTCAAATCAATAACTGGCTAACTAGTAATGGTTTTAAAAGTAGTTCTTCAGAACTCAATATTAAAAGAATATCCTATAGAAAAAATAATAAAGTTTTATCTAAATATAGCCTGAACAATTTATCAATTAATAAAAAATCTTTAGAAGAACTTGGAAGATTATTAATAGATTTTGCAGGTCAATCTGATACTTTTATATTTGATTCTCAAGATCAGAGAAGATTAATTATTGATGATTTATGTTCGCAAGAATTTAGAGACAATAGCGTAAAGATTAAAAATATATGGGGTGAAAGTCAAATTTTAAAAGGATTAATGACTGAAAAAATAGAATCCTCAAGGAAGAAAGAAGAAAGTAACTTAGTAATCCAACAAATGTTGAAGACTTTAGAGGAAGCTAACTTAGATTCTAATGAGGAAATCTTAGAATTAGAGGTATTAGAAAATAAACTTGTAAATAATCTCGAAATTAATAATTCAATTCAATCATCTTTAAATAACTTAAATAATTTCAGTCATGATGAACAATCAGTTGCTTCATTGATAAATCAATCTATAAAAAATTTAAATAAAACAGCAGATTTTGATTTAGAAATTCATAAGTTTAGAGAAAATTTATTACATATCCAGACTTGTGTTGAAGATTTAATTTTTGCTTTAAGCTCCTATTTAAATGACATAGATAATAATGAATCAAATCTATCAGAAATACAAAAAAGATTATTTTTTTTAAAAAACTTGGAAAGAAAATTTTCACTGGACATACCTCAACTAATTGAAAAGCGAGATCAATTAAGGGCATATTGCTCAGAAAGCGACCAAGATAATGAAATTCGTAATATGGAAAATCAATTCAAAAACTTACAAAGTAAGTTGAATTCTTTATTTCTCACTAAGTCTATTGAAAGAAAAAAAATTGCTAAACAGTTACAAGATTCAGTAATCTCTATTTTAAGAGATTTAGGCTTAGAAAATGCAAATTTTTTAATTCAATTTTCCGAATGTAAGCCTTCTGGTGATGGTATTGATGATATACAATTTTTATTTTCTGCTAATCCTGATCAGAGGCTAGCTCCTTTATCAAGTGTTATTTCTGGTGGAGAAATGTCAAGATTCTTATTGGCGATTAAATCTAGTATTTCAAAAAAACCTAATACTTTCTTTTTAGACGAAATTGATAATGGTTTAAGTGGTAAATCTTTATTTGCTTTGGTTCAATTAATTAAAGAAATATCTAAAGACCAACAGGTTTTATGTATTACTCATCAGCCTTTTTTAGCTGCTAGAGGATATGCTCACTTTAAGGTGTATAAAGATGTAAGAGATGGATTAACTTATACTTCCATATCAAAATTATCGACAAAAAAAGAAAGAAAAAATGAATTAATTGAAATGATTGGGGGAGGTTCTAGCGAAGCAAATGATTACGCTTCTAGACTTCTCGAACGAGCAGCTGCATAAAACAGAAAAAATTCCTCTATAATATCTTTTTTAAACCATAGAAAGATTAAACATGGTTAAAAAGATTAATAATACTTTTGAAGAAGATAATTCAATTAATATTAGAGGAGCTCGTCAGCATAATTTAAAAAATATTGACCTCTCTTTACCTAGGAATAAATTTATAGTTTTTACAGGTGTTAGTGGAAGCGGAAAAAGTTCTTTAGCTTTTGATACAATTTTTGCTGAAGGTCAAAGAAGATATGTTGAGAGTCTTTCGGCATATGCTAGACAATTTTTGGGTCAAGTAGATAAACCTGATGTTGACAATATTGAGGGTTTATCACCAGCTATTTCAATTGATCAAAAATCTACAAGTCATAATCCTCGATCAACAGTTGGAACCGTAACAGAGATACAAGATTATTTAAGATTATTGTTTGGTCGTGCTGGTGAACCACATTGTCATCACTGTGGGATTCCAATTGCGCCTCAAACAATTGATGAAATGGTTGACCAAATTCTTCTATTGCCAGAAGGAACAAGGTATCAGTTGTTGGCTCCTGTTGTAAGAGGGAAGAAGGGAACACACACAAAATTAATAAGTGGATTAGCTGCTGAGGGATTCGCTAGAGTAAGAATCAATGGCGAGGTAAGAGAACTTGCTGATAGTATTGAATTAGATAAAAATCAAATTCATACTATTGAGGTAGTAGTTGATAGATTAATTGCAAGAGAAGGAATACAAGAAAGATTAAATGACTCTCTACAAACTTGCCTTAAAAGAGGCGATGGTTTAGCAGTAGTAGAAGTTGTTCCAAAAAAAGGAGAAACTTTACCTCCTAACCTAGAGAGAGAAAAACTTTACTCAGAAAATTATGCATGTCCTGTTCATGGTTCAATTGTAGATGAACTGTCTCCACGATTATTTTCCTTTAATAGTCCATATGGAGCTTGTCCAGACTGTCATGGAATTGGTTATTTAAAAAAATTTACTGCGGATAGAGTTATCCCAGATAAAACATTACCGGTTTATGCTGCAATAGCGCCTTGGAGCGAAAAAGATAATACTTATTACTTTTCTTTACTTTATTCTGTAGGACAAGCTTATGGTTTTGAGTTAAAAACTCCTTGGAAAGATTTAAGTGATTTGCAAAAAAAAGTTCTACTTTTAGGATCAGATAAACCAATATTAATTCAAGCTGATAGTCGTTTTAAAACTTCTAGTGGTTTTGAAAGACCCTTTGAAGGAATTTTACCAATATTAGAAAGGCAATTGAATGAAGCTAATGGAGAATCAGTTAAACAAAAATTAGAAAAGTACCAAGAGTTAGTTCCTTGTAAGACATGTTCTGGAAAAAGATTAAGACCAGAGGCGTTGGCAGTTAGAATTGGTCCATACAATATTACTGATTTAACTTCTATAAGCGTTTCTGAAACCTTAACTCATATTGAGCGCATCATGGGATTAGGTAAGACTAAAAAGGAAAATATATCTTTATCAGAAAAACAAAAGCAGATAGGTGAATTGGTTTTAAAAGAGATTCGTTTACGTTTAAAGTTTTTAATTAATGTTGGTCTAGATTATTTAACTTTAGATAGACCAGCTATGACTTTGTCTGGTGGAGAAGCTCAGCGTATTAGATTGGCTACGCAAATAGGCGCAGGCCTTACTGGTGTTCTATATGTATTAGATGAACCCAGTATTGGTTTACATCAGAGAGATAATGACAGATTATTAGAAACCTTAAAAAGCTTAAGAGACCTTGGTAATACTTTAGTTGTTGTTGAACATGATGAAGATACTATGAAATCTGCAGATTATCTAGTAGATATTGGTCCAGGTGCAGGTGTTTACGGTGGGGAAATTATTGCTAAGGGATCATATCAAGATGTCTTAAAATCAGAGAGGTCATTAACTGGGGCTTATCTCAGTGGTAGGAAGTCGATTCCTACTCCAAAAGAACGTAGATCATCAGTTAAAAAAAGTTTAATTTTAAATAATTGCTCAAAAAATAATTTAAAGAATATATCTGTAGAATTTCCATTAGGAAGATTAGTCTCTGTAACTGGTGTTAGCGGCAGTGGGAAAAGTACTTTGATAAATGAATTGCTNCACCCTGCTTTGTGTCATTCTCTNGGATTAAAAGTTCCTTTTCCTCAAGGAGTAAAAGAGTTAAAAGGTATCAAGGCAATAGATAAAGTTATCGTTATTGATCAATCTCCAATAGGAAGAACACCAAGATCTAATCCTGCCACTTATACAGGTGCTTTTGATCCTATAAGGCAAATATTTACTGCCACTGTGGAAGCAAAAGCAAGGGGTTACCAGGCTGGTCAATTTAGTTTTAATGTTAAAGGAGGAAGATGCGAAGCTTGTAAAGGCCAGGGAGTTAATGTCATAGAAATGAATTTTTTACCTGATGTTTATGTTCAATGTGAAGTATGCAAAGGAGCTCGCTTTAACAGGGAAACTCTTCAAGTTAAATACAAAGGTTTTAATATATCTGATGTTTTGGAAATGACTGTTGAACAAGCTGCAGAAACCTTTTCTGCTATACCTCAAGCTGCTGATAGATTATCTACACTAGTAGATGTTGGCTTAGGATATGTCAAATTAGGCCAACCTGCTCCTACACTATCTGGTGGAGAGGCTCAAAGAGTTAAGTTAGCTACAGAATTATCTAAAAGAGCTACTGGAAAAACTTTATATTTGATTGATGAACCAACTACAGGTCTCAGTTTTTATGATGTTCATAAACTAATGGATGTTATACAACGTTTGGTAGATAAAGGGAATTCTGTAGTTGTTATCGAACATAACTTAGACGTAATTAGATGCTCTGATTGGATCATAGATTTAGGACCTGATGGAGGAGATAAAGGCGGCGAAATTATTGCAGAAGGAATTCCTGAAGATGTAGCAAAACACCCTACAAGCCATACAGCAAAATATCTTAAAAAAGTTCTTAAATAAGAAATCTTTGTTGTATTTCTTTGTATTTTAAATTATCTGAGCTAAACGAAATTCATCTTTAGAAAGGCATAACTTAAGTCCACATATGCTTTTTTAAAAAATTTTTGAATTTAAAAAATTTAAAATCATAATGGTTTCTTAATATTTCCTGTAGAAATCCAGCTTATTTGTATTAAAGGCTCTTGAACGGAGGATTAGCTGAATGAGGCTTAAATTTTTACATTTACATTTACATGGTCTTATACGTTCTAAAAACCTTGAATTAGGAAGGGATGCAGATACAGGAGGTCAAACTCAATATGTTTTAGAGTTAGTTAAAAGTTTGGCTAATACTTCAGAAGTTGACCAAGTAGATCTAGTCACTCGTTTAATCAACGACACTAAAGTAGATAATGACTATGCACAAGAAGAAGAATTTGTAGAACCTGGAGTTAGAATTTTAAGATTTAGATTTGGACCTAATAAATACTTAAGAAAGGAATTGCTTTGGCCCTATTTAGATCATTTAACTGAAAGTCTTATCTGTTTTTATAAAAAAAATAAAAAACCTCATTTTATTCATGCTCATTATGCAGATGCTGGATATGTAGGTGTCAAACTAAGTAAATCATTAAACGTTCCACTTATTTTTACTGGCCATTCCTTAGGAAGAGAAAAACAGAGGAAATTGCTCGATACTGGTTTAAAAACTAATCAAATAGAAAAGCTTTATTCTATAAGTAAAAGAATTGAGGCAGAAGAAAAAGCTTTAAAGTCGGCAGATATTGTTGTTACAAGCACTAAACAAGAATCAGTTTATCAATATTCTCAATATTCTTCTTTTATACCTCAAAAAGCAAAAGTCATTCCACCTGGTGTTGATCATAACAAGTTTCACCATATTCACTCGACAACAGAAACTGCTGAAATTGACAATATGATGAAACCTTTTCTCAAGGATTCTGCTAAACCTCCATTATTGGCTATTTCTAGGGCTGTTCGAAGAAAAAATATTCCTTCTTTGATTGAGGCATACGGAAGATCTGAAAAATTAAAAAGAAAAACTAATTTAATTTTGATTTTAGGTTGTCGAGATAGTACTTCAAAACTTGACCCTCAACAAAAAGACGTATTCCATAATATTTTTGAAATGATTGATAAATATAATTTGTACGGNAAGGTAGCTTATCCGAAAAAGCATCTTCCAAGTCAAATTCCTGCTTTATATAGGTGGGCTGCTAGCAGAGGGGGTGTATTCGTAAATCCAGCTTTAACAGAGCCTTTTGGTTTAACTCTTCTTGAAGCTTCCTCATGTGGATTGCCTATAATATCAACAAATGATGGGGGACCAAAAGAAATTTGCTCAAAATGTGAAAACGGACTTTTAGTAGATGTTACTGATATTAATAAGTTAAAAGTTATTCTTGAGAAAGGAATTTCCAATAATGATCAGTGGAAATTATGGAGTAGAAATGGAATTGAGGGTGTTAANAGNCACTTTAGTTGGNACACTCATGTACATAACTATTTATCAATTCTGTTAAAAGAATTTTCAAGTTCAAATAATTATTCTTCATCTGATATTAAACAAAGTTGTTTAAAAGGGAGTTCTTCACTTATAAAACCCCATTGATCAAANACTTTAGGATCAGGGTGAAGAATTAGTTGATTATTATGAGTTTTCTTNAGTTTGAAGCCTTTCTTAGATAGTTTTTTCATTAAGTTAGCAGTTTCTTCAAACCTTGATGCCATTGCATCAAGACTTGAGCAGTCACTTGTTAATCCATTATCTTTCCATGTAAAAAAATTCATAACAAATTTTTTAAAGATTGATTTTTAAAACTATACCTAAAATTACAAGTAAAATGTTGATTTTCCAAAAATTTTCAACTATTTTTTGTTCCTTAACNCCTTTAAGTTCAAAATGGTGGTGNAGTGGAGCCATTAAAAATATGCGTTTACCTNTGTNAAATANTTTTTTTGTAATTTTAAAAANNCCTACTTGAATCATTACTGATAANGATTCAANAATAAATATTCCTGAGAAAATAGATAAGGTAAAAANGCTATTAGTTAATANCGCTATAGAACCCAAGATAGCCCCAATACTTAATGATCCTGTGTCACCCATAAATATTTTTGCAGGATAGTTATTGTATTTTAGAAATCCTAAACATATGCCAGACATTGAATAACATAAGAGACTAAAAACAAAAAGCTCTTTTTGTTCTTTCATTAATATCTCTGTTCCTAATCCATAAAAAACAATTCCACTGCATCCAGCTGCTAATCCATCTAGTCCATCAGTCAAATTTACTGAATTACTTATGCCAACTAGTACTAAAAAAGAAATGGGAATTATAAAAATACTTGTATCTATTTCCCAAGATTCAGAAATTCTAATTAATGGATTTATTAAATCGTTTTCATAGGCTATAAATATAAAAATTATTGAGATAATACTNTGTAGAATGAATTTTTCTTTTGACTTTAATCCTGTATTTTTTCTGTTTTTAATNCTTAAATAATCATCTAAAAAGCCTGTAAAAAAGAAACCAAAAATAGTAAATAATAAAAGCAATAATTTAAGAGAACCTAAATTTATAGTTATTATTAAAAGGAAAATCAAAAATGGAATTATCATAAAAATTCCACCCATTGTTGGGGTATTACTTTTTTTAAAGTGATTAGAAGGACCTTCAGTCCTAATATTTTGAAGTAAATTTAATTTTTTTATTGTTTTTAGACCATTCTTTGTTGTGAATAAAGAAATAAAAAAAAATAATGTATAGACTCCTAAACAAATAAAATTTTTAAAAAAATATGAGGTAACTATTAAAGCAAAGGTATTTAATATTAATAACGATTTAAAGTTAAACTGTTTAATCTTCCCAATCATCATCTGAAGGGTCTTCTTCAGTCTTGTAATCTTCTTTTTCTCCCATTAGCGCTGAAAGTTCTTCTTCTTCAATTGTACTAATCTCTTGTGAATCTCCCTCNCTTTCAGTAACAAGTCTNCCTGTATTTTCAAGCCAAGATAGTAAATCTGGCTCATCTCTTAGTGGCAAAACAGGAGCNGGATCATCTCTGTGGTAGCAAGTTAAAGCAGGGTTAACTTCAGAAATATCGTCTAATCTAAGTTTTAATTTATTTGAGTCCATTAAGGTAATGTTCTATATATAAGATAATACATAATAATGCGCACGAAAAACTTTGTTTGATAAAGGAAATTTAAAATATTTTTTAATCTGGNTAATCTCNTTGTTGTTGTCTGGATTATTTAAGCTTGTTGGATACTTGAATCCCAATGTTTTAATAATTAATAACTTTCTTCTCGTATTACTAGTTTTTGGTCCAGCTCTTTTAGTTACAATGATATTAGTTTTTAATAAGTTATCAAATTCTTAATTACGTTAAAAATAAAAATTTATGGAGCAAATTGAAATGCAGCAGGTAAAAAAAGTTGTACTAGCTTATTCTGGTGGCGTTGATACGAGCGTTTGTATTCCATATTTAAAGAATGAATATGGTATTTCAGAAGTGGTTACTTTTGTGGCAGATCTTGGACAAGGTGAAGATTTAGAACTTATTAGACAAAAAGCTTTAAATTCTGGCGCATCTAAATCAATCGTTGGTAATCTAGTTGATAGTTTTGTCGAGAAATATGCTTTTCCAGCTATTAGAGCAAATGCATTATATTTAGATAAATATCCATTATCTACAGCTCTTGCTCGGCCTTTAATTGCTGAAAATCTCGTAAATACTGCGAGAGAGATAAATGCCGATGCAGTAGCTCATGGATGCACTGGTAAAGGAAATGATCAAGTTCGCTTTGATTTAGCAATTAATGCTTTAGGTCCTGATTTGAAAATTATTACTCCTGCAAGAGAGTGGAATATGAGCAGGGAAGAAGCAATATTGTATGGAGAAAAATTTGGTATTCCTGCACCGGTATCAAAAAAATCACCATATTCAATAGATGTTAACCTTCTTGGTAGGAGTATTGAAGCGGGCATATTAGAGGACCCAATGAATGAAGCACCTGAAAATATTTTTGCAATGACATCATCAATTGATGATTCACCTGATGTTCCTCAAGATATTGAAATTGTTTTTAAAAATGGGCTGCCAGTTGGAATTAATAATGAAATGTTAACTCCAGTGGAGATTATTCAAAAAGCTAATGATCTTGCAGGTGAACATGGTTTTGGAAGAATAGATATGATTGAAGATCGAGTTGTAGGGATCAAAAGCAGAGAGATTTACGAAACACCTGGACTTTTACTGCTAATCAAAGCTCACAAGGAATTAGAAAGCATAACTTTAAACCCAGATGTTATTGACTTTAAAGGAATNGTGGAAAAAAAATGGAGTCAATTNGTTTATCAGGGGTTTTGGTTNGGACCTCTTAAAGATAGTTTAGATGCTTTCATTTCATCGACTCAAACTTCAGTTAATGGAAGAGTNAAGATTAGACTTCATAAGGGGAACGCAATNGTAGTTGGAAGAATGTCGGAAAANAATTCNCTTTATAGGGAAGATTTGGCAACTTATAGTCAAAATGATGTATTTAATCACTCNTTAGCANAGGGTTTTATNTATATGTGGGGTATGTCTAATAAAATATGGGCTGAATTAAATTCAAAANNAAAAGATTAATACTTAAGANTCTGCATTTTCTTTGGTTTCAGTATCATCTTTTTTNGAANTTGAANTATCTGCGNTNANTACTGGTTGTTTTTCCTTAGATTCAACTTTAGTTTCTGNATTCTCNTTATCATCTNCTNGAGTTGAATTCTTAGTAGANGGTCTTGGAGTTGGNAAAGGTCCTTCTTGTTTAACGGTCATATATCTTATAACATCTTCACTCAGTCTCATTGCTTTTTCAATTTTGAAAATATGTTGTCCATCACCTTGATGACTTAGTTGGACGTAAATACCTTCTCTATGTTTTGCTATTTGATAAGCTAATCTTCTTTTACCCCTCATTTGACTATCGAGGATAGTACCGCCAAAATCTTCTAAAAGCTTATTGTATTTATCAATGTGGCTAGTTACTTCATCTTCCGCAATATCTGGACGGAGGATGTACATGGTTTCGTAATAAGATTGTTCGTTCATAGTTTCAGACAAGGTCTTTGGCTCATTAATTAATGTGATGAGCGTCTGTTCATCTTTAACGATACATCATGATGTGCAGTTCCTAAAAAATTAGCATCATTTATTTTTAAGATAATTTTTGAGTGCGTCATTCATAATGTGAAAAGGCACTTCTAAACCATCTGTCCAAAATGATAATGATTTCAATCCTTGAGCAACAAGCATTTGCAAACCGTCGATAGTCATGCATCCTTTTTTTTCACTAAATTTTAATAAAGAAGTCGGAGCAGGATTATAGATTAGATCGTAAATAATTGATTTCGAGTTTAGAGATCTCCAGAAATTCTCTCCAAATGGCAATAAATTCTCTACATTTGTTGTTGTTTTCATTCCTACTGGNGTTGTATTTACAATTAAATCTGCTTCTTCAATTAAATTTTGAGCCNGATTATCATTATTCAGCAAACCTTGAATTTCAATTTGACTCCNAAAATTTTTTATTAATTCATCTAGTGATGATTTATTCCTTGATATTACTGAAATAGTTGAGAAATTNANATTTATTAATCCNTGAATAACAGATCNTGCTGCACCCCCGGAGCCAAGAACAATNGATTCTTTTTTTATNAAGTTTAATGTTTTTAANGGATAAATAAATCCTTCTACATCTGTNTTAGTTGCGCTCCATTCTTTTTCAGAATTTAATTTTAGAGTATTAATTGCTTTCAGTTTGCTTGCAANAGGGGAAATTTCACTACAGAGGTTAAATACTTTTTCTTTATAGGGAATTGTAATGTTTAAACCTTTGCAATTAATTTTTTTCAAAGAATTCAGAACTAATTCTAGATCTTCATCTTTGCAAGGTATAGCAATATAAATTAAATCTAGGCCTAAATATTGAAGGGCAGCATTTTGCATAATCGGTGACAAGGAATGGCTTACTGGATTGCCGATTAATGCAATAAAAGATGTCTTACTTGAAATCATGTTTAGAATTTTTTCTTAAAAAATAACGATCTGTTCGGGAACCACACCCCGTCTTTGAGTAACAATAATGACGCCGATGACCGATTATGGAGAATATTAAATATGAGAATTTACCCATGGGTAAGGTTGTAGGAATNGATTTAGGAACAACTAACAGTT
>FUFK010041470.1_pt1 | contig 27087 bp, 42 predicted proteins | sample 1021851 | NCBI WGS metagenome assembly FUFK01 (sample SAMEA51879418, study PRJEB19060) | metagenome
GCACATTTTTGTGGGTGATGAAGGTGGTTGGCTAACTGGTGATGTTACCCATTGGAGAGAGGAAAAAAAACAATGAGTAATCCAGAATATTACGATGACTTTGGATACAGCTATGATAGTGCCTATGGGGCTAATCAAGAGAAGGCAGAATGGGTGTTGAAGAAATGGCTGCAAAAAGTTCACAATATGCGTACACCTGGATCAGCTAGGATGAACGCTGGAACGTGCATACAAAGTGGGGCTGATTTAATCTTAGGCACTCATAAATATAATGAGCTTATCGGGCAGCAAGAAGGTATGCCCGTAGCAGAAGCAATCCGTCACACGATGTCACGTTATGATGAATACAAGCCTAGAACATGGGAAGAGAAAGACGCTGAAGAACATGAGGCTTTTCGTGAACATATCCCAGAGATGGTTGCAAACGCTGTTGCTGCTGTAAAAGAATGGTCAGCAAAAGCAAACCTGTTAGAGGGTGAACATCAGAGCTGGCACAAAGTAGATGGCCTTGATGTTCAAATTATGTATTACAGAGACTACCATGCTGGCGGTGAGTTTGCTGATACAAAATGTCAGCTACCGTTACGCAATCCACCCAAAAAAGATGGCACAAGAAGTTGGCGCATACCAAAGCCACAGACTACACCGTCATGGAATCAAACTGTGCAGATGGCTGTCTATGGGAAAGCGTCAGGTCAATCACCCTCACTGCTGTATGTTACAGCATCAGGCTATCACATAGCAAATTCACAGAATTGTGAAGCACTCACAGATGAAAGTCTTGAACGTGCTTACAATCATGCAGTTCGATCATGGAAGACTACACAAAATCTTGTGAGGGCTGCAAGGGGCAACTGGCACACACTTGCTGGTCTGGTACAGCCAGACTTCAACGAGATAGCAAGGCGTCATGGCCCAAATATACTTGAACTAGCAAGACAACTTTGGAGAGACTAATGTTTGAAATTCTTTGGGGAAAACTCAAGGGCGTGAAAGAGGGAAGGCAAATAGCTTACCCTATGGATCGTCATCCATCTATGGCAGAGGCAAGACAGATAGCATACAGCATGGATGTAAATGACTATGTGATTTGTCCAGACAGGAAGCAAGCCTTACGCATCTATGGCTTTATCAAAAGGCACAGAAAAGGCAAAGAGCAAGGTGATGTTATGACACGCTCTGTGATGCACAACGGCAAAGAGGTTATTAAGGTATGGAGGATCAGATAATCTTCAATGACCAAAAACAAATGGTCAAAACTTTGGTCATAAAAGAGGTGGAAAAACTCAGGGCAAAAAAGAAGTGGCATGAAGCCATAACTTTGGAAGTGGCTATGAGAATTATACTTATATATGCAGAAGAAGGATGGATACATTATGACAAATGATTTATTCGACACACCAGCTTTTAAGTTGGTTAGGCGTGATGACCCAGACACCAGTCACGATGCTGCTGAGTCATTGCCTGTCAGTGACATGGAGAGGATTGTTGCTGATACCATCGCTAAGTTTGGGGCGACAGGCGCAATCTCCGATCAGATAGTAGATGCCCTGCCGCATCTACGATATAGCACAATCACTGCCAGATACAAGCAGTTGAAGGAGAAAGGCATCATCTGCGTTGATGACCGCAAGCAGAAGGCCGAATCAGGCAGACAGCAGCACATTATGTGGCACAAAGATTTTTACAGGGAGCAAGCAAATGACTGAATCAGAAATGGAAATACATCAGCGGATTGATGTCTTGGGGGATAGAATAGAGGAGCTTGAGAAGATTGTGGATGATCAAGTCAGAGCATTTACAGTTGCGGTTCGTCTTATAGCAGAATTGTTGGAGAAAAAGAATGGCGTTTAAACAAAGAAGAATGCAAGAACTACCACAGACATTGAAAGAATTAATTAAGTCTGTTGGTCTTAGCCCAGAGATTGATGAAGGTGCGGTTTGGAACTGTCATGGCACTCCTGTTATCTTGCACAAAGCATTAGAAAGAATTGCAGATAAACGGAAGATTGCATTTGATCCACCACAGGTGATCGAGGCAGACAGCGTTTCTAAAATAGCTGTTGTTTGCGTCACTGGATATTTAGAAGACAGCAAGGCTTGGTCTATAGGAGAGGCTGCGCCAACAAACAATAAGAACGAATACCCTTTTGCTATGGCAGAAAAAAGAGCAAAAGACAGGGTAATTCTCAAACTTATTGGTGCATCGGGGTTTGTCTATTCAGAAGAAGAGGCAGACGATTTTAAAACTTCAAAGCCAAACGATGATGAGCCTGATGAAGACCCAGAGGTTCGCAAAACCAGAGACTTTTTTGGTGAAGTAAACAAAAAGATCGGTGAGGTCAACAATAAAGCTAAGTTCATTGCTTGGTGTAACACTGATCATGTCAAAAATGGGATTGCCCACATGAGGCAACACAACCCTGATTTGGCAAAGATGGCGGTTGATAGAATACAACTCAAAATGAAACAACTAAAAGGAGAAGCGTAATGGCTAGAAGATATATCAAAGTTACCACAATCAAAGTGTTTCCAAATGATGACCATAAACGTGGAACGCATGGTAATGGTAACTGGAAGCCTTTTGTAGATGGATCGCCAGCAGACATACACTTGCGAGGTGATTCAAGATATTCTGTTGCAGTCTTTGAAAACGATGACAACAGTTTGTCCATAGCAATATCTGAGGTGAGAGACTACGAATCAAAAGACAACATCGCTGACGGTATATCGCAAGGCGGCCTCAAGCCTGTCGGTGATGCCATCAATCAGAAGTATCAGCCAGCAGTGAAGGAAACAGATGATGATGACATCCCATTTTAAAAGTGCTGATGGCAAGCTGTTATACACAGCAAAAGAAGCGTGTTTGATCCTGTTTGGCACAGACGATAAAACAAAGCTTAATCTGATGTACAGGATGTTAAAGTCAGGAAAGCTAGAGGCAGAGCGAGTTGGTGGTACTTGGTTGATACCACGCAAAGCTCTGGTAGAATTGTATGGACAAGACAATCTGTGATGACTGCGAAAAAGAAGCAGCAAAACAAGTCAAACATGGTTACTTCTGCAAGGACTGTGCAATGCGCGTTTTGTGGCAAGACTCACAACGTGATGAGTGGGGATTGGGTGTACAACGGAAACCAGATCCCTCTATGTCACAATGGGGTTTCTGATGACTGTTGTTTCACTCAATACCGTAAAGACAGAGAAATGGAATCAGGCGAGAGTTCACGCTGATGCTTACTATCGCTTCCTTNNTGTNTCTGGNTGGGGTATGTACCGAATCGGTGAGGCTCATGGGATTGAGCCTTACTANCCCAAAGGAAAGGGNATGNTGCCNGATGGCACAATGGCTGGNGGNATATGGACTGAAGAGTATATGATAGACCAACTCACCCNGTATCTCTACAATGGTGGAGAGTTTGTAATCTAAGAAAAGGGGGCTGTNACAGCCCCCTTTNTTCTACCGTTTTTTCTTTGGCTTCTTNCCAGCTTTTTTCATAGCAATAGCCGTAGCTGCTTGCTTCTTCATCTTGGCAGATTTCATGCCACCTTTTTTNCCACCGTAATGTCCAGGCATTTACTTCTTCCTCTTCTTTGCTGCNATGATTTTCTTCTGTAATGCTGCTGGCAAAGTCTTTTGTTTTGCCGTCAGCATACCGTTGCCGTTCTTNTTCATACCNTTCTTCATCTTNTNNCCAGGCATTATGCTTTCCTCTTCTTCGCTTTGTTGCGCTTGGATATAGCTGCTGCCTTTTTTCTTGCATCAGCTTTACTGCTTGCACCCCATTGTCTNAGGGATAGAAGCAATCTGGTTGGCTTGCCGTTCTTGTACTCTGGGCCTCTCATGTTGCCCATTCTAGCTAGGAAACTTGCNCTGCGTGGGTTGTCACCCTTNTTTACAGGTGGTTTTAAATTAGATCCTGTGGTGCGTCTAAAGAAAGCCCTGCCAGCCTTGTTCAATCCACCCTTCGGATTTTGAAATCTTTTAGCCACCATCTGCCAAAGCCCTCATACGGTCAACTAAACGTCTGGCTCTGTTGGGAACCTGTGTGTACCACTTTGAGTCAACCATTTCGTCTGCNGCCTTATTCCAATCTCTAGCATCAANGCCAGCCTTCATGCCCTTGAACTTACTNAACCNAGGGCGGCCCATNTTAAACATCATGTTTGCAATGATATGCTGACACTCCTCTGGCAAGTCATCAAAGTCTGGGTACAAAACTTTACACTCATCAAGAGTTACAGCTATATCAAGAGCAAACAACTGGCGCACACGCTCTTGTTCAACAACTGTGCCTACAGGCTTGCCATATTCTTCGTCTACCTCAGTAATCATATGACCCACGCCTGTTGTACAGATTCCTAAATGATCTAGGTATATCTCGTACTTACAGCCTTCGTCTTCAGCTATCTCTTCTCGTAATCTATCTTTGTTCATGCTTTTCTGCGCTTGGTTGTTTTCTTTGTTGCTGGCTTCTTTTTCTTCTTGCCGCCTCTAAGCAAATCTGCATCTGCCTTTCTTGCACCGCCTTTGCCAGAAACAAAAGACTTGACCCTGCCCATAGCCCACTGATGCGCTGACACCTTGGGCCTAGAACCACTGCCATAGTATGCCCCAAGGCCACGTTTATATACCTTGTTTAAAGTTGCAGAAGAAAACCTTGATGCCCCTGATATACCTGCAAACCTAGACATTACATTACCTTTCGCAAGTCAACGCCAGTTTGCGCTGCTAATTGTTTAATTCTCCTCAACCCATCAATTCTTTTTTTATCCCGTTTTTTTCTTCTAATTCTACTAATATATTCTGAAAAAACCTTACGTCTTTCCAATGGCAGCCTTTTTTTATTAAGGTCATTTTCTAATGTCATCACCCTCTGCTCCTCTGCTTGCTTATCCTATCCATCATGGCTGGTGTAAGCTTGCCCTGTCTGTAGAGTTTGGCAGTGCGCTTTATTTCTGCCTCACGCTTCTTTGGGTTCTTTGCGCCACGTACATACTTCTTTGGCACACCGCCCTTGGTCTTGGGTACTTTTGGAAACTTTCTTCTGCTCATTTCTTAAAACCCTTTATGCCTCGTATGCCAAAGCTTGCCCCAATACTAGCATACATAGCCCACTGAAACCACTGTGGGGTGTTTTCTAAAGCTGCAAACCCCTGTTCTACATAAGGCTGTGTAAACGGAATGAAGCACATAGCTATGATTATAATAAACAAAATTGTCCAAGCTTCGTCCTTCCAACTATTGTCACTGGCCTGTGCCATAATTTTTTCCCAGCCAGCCTCATGCGTTGCAGCAACCTTCATCACCTCTGCTTCTGCCTCTGCCTTTGCTTTGGCAACAGCACCTTTGGCCTTTGTTTGCTCTACTTTGGACTCCATCCATGACCCAGCCAGTGAGGCTATTGGGCCTATCAATGCTTGTATCATTCTTCTATAAACTCCAATATCTCACCGTTTAGCATCATTACTTTAAACTGCTTGCATGACCACTTCTGATCAAAGTTGTTGGTATGCCCCACATTACGTTTGATTTTACGCCTAATCGCCAAACATTCGCCTAGAGATTCATAGGGCGTATATTCTACCTTCTGCCCACCCATAACCAGCAATAAGACAAACGTAACCTCAACCACCGTTCCGCAACTTCTCCATGCTTTCTTCTAAACTTGTAATTCGTCTTTCATAAAAGTCTAGCGTAAGTTTTTGCTGTTGATCAAAAGGTGCTTTGCCACTTTCTATGTCTGTCTGCAATTTCTCTAGTTCACTTGCTAGATGTTCTATAAGCATGAATTGCTCGGAATCCGTAGTCGTTTGCTCAGATTTTTTGAGTAAATCAGCGTTCATTAATTCTCTTGAAGTTTCTAATGTGTTTAACCGTTCTATTACACCAAAATAAGCCCACGTTGCCAAACTAGCTGCCGCAACCATGCTGATGATATTCCGTAGCGGTAGTGCTACCTCTGTGTTCTCATTCAGCTTTGCTGGCATTTACTTCTCTGAGTTCAACCATACCGCAAGACTGCCTGTCATTGCGCCTGTAACAACTGAAATCAACGCACTCTGCTGTGTAGATAAATCCGGCTGTGACAATGCCCACTCAATGCAGCGTATGTACACACCTGTCATGCACAGCATCATAAAGCGTGGCAGTATCTTTAGCTCTAACATCTTTTTTGCTACGTCTTCTGCACTCATTTAAAGCCCCCTTTTAACCAAACCACCCAAGCCACTAGGCCAGCAACCATAGAAGCTATGAGCAGACTTGCAAAACCTAAACCCAGCATATCCATGATTTCTTGTGTGCGTCTAGCTTTTCTGCGCTTTTCTTCCAAGCGTTCTTTACGCAAGCCACGTTGGATACGCATAAGGTCATTCCAAGCATCAAAGCCATAGTTAGCTATTAAAAAGTTCTTAAGATCCATCTCCATCTTCTCAGCCTTTTTCAAAGCTGCGTAGGTATCAAGAGCCTGCTCTTCTACGTTCTTAAATCGGGATTGCTTTTTTTCCTGATGGGCTTGCTTTACATCAGCAATAGCACCCATCCACTTGCCTATGTCCTTAGACATGGCCTCTACTTGCTTGCCAGCCCTGTAAGCTGAAACTATACCCCTGTATGCAGTAGTGGCTACGGCAATAGCCGATACAGGGTCTATAGCCATGTTAGCCTCGCCAGACTACAGCCAACAGCAACAGTATTATTGCACCAGCAGAGCCAATCATAATGCTTTCCATGCGCTTGATACGCAGTATAGTTTCTGTCCAGCGTTCATCTGACACAGCAATATGCTTTTCAAGCTCGACATGGATCGATTGTATGGTTGGCTTACCCATTATTTACCTATGCGTATGGGCTTGCGCCAAGAAGGTCTGTATCCCACGCCGCTTTCAGTTCAGCAATAGTTGAAGCTGACCCGATAGCAGATGCGGCTGGTGCATCACGCAGAGCGTTCTTCTTTGTTACAGAAGCTGTCTTGGCAGATGCGTCATCAGCCTCCATAGCCTTCATATACACAACGTCTTCTGCCTCAAGCAATGGGCCACGCACCTCACGGATTTTGTCCTTGAATATTTCTTTGGCTTTGTCCAAGTCTTCACTGATTACAGTGCCTGACAGTGACCATGCGCCACGGAAGTCTCTGTTTGCTGGAACGGTAGCAGTTGAGGCATCAATCTGATTACCGTCCTTGTCCACGATATATGTTGTTACAGCCATCTATATCTCCTATGCGGCTACAGTTAGTTCATCAGATATGCGCCATGCGTTGCGCCATTCTCTTGTTTGCGGTAACTGCTCTTTCTTGCAGATTACCATTTTCGGGCGGTTGCCCTCATCCCACGACTGCCATACAGACTGTGGTATGTCCTTTTGAATCAGGTATTCGATTGCTTCTTCTTCAGTCATAGCTGGCATTGGCTCAGTGTCATGCAACAGATAGCCACGAGTATGTTTCTTGAAGTCTGGTTGTGCTTCGTCTTTAGCCAGTTCCCAGTACACCCATACTGGCGGTAGGATGCCGCCCTGCAATGCACAAGCCATCCAGTTTGGGTCTGGAGCGAGTATCTTAGCGCACTCGTCTATACTGTCTTCGTATACAACACGATAATCAGACTGATACGGTTCAAGATTTTCTTTTGCCCAGCACAGCCTATCCCAGAGATGTGTGCCTTGAAATTCAGGGGTGTCCATTATGCTAAGTCTCCCATTACAATTATAGAACAACCACTTGTAGCATCTTGCGCACTGCTATTTGTAGAAACTTGATACGTTTGCACAGTTGCTTGAGAAGTTGAGGCAGTTTCTATAGTTATTCTTCTGTTGTTGGATACAAATGCACATTGACCAGCAGCATATAAGGCATTGCCCATGCTTGATGTAAAAACACAATCTGTTTCACCCGCACCCCCATCAACAATGCTAGAAATATTTAAACTATCGCTTAAAGTATGTGTGCTATCTTGAATTACTTTTACCCAAGCCTTCGCACTACCATTGACAACAAACTGCGTATCAAGCGACCCAGCGGTGCTGTGTTCTAGTTGGTCTGCTACAATCTTTCCAGCCATTATGCTAAGTCTCCATTTGTGGTTGTCATACACCTACGCATATCTTCAAAACTATTAAGGATATTCGTGTAAAGTTGTCTAGCAGAGGATGTGGTTGAGGATGTATCACTAGAATTACCGTAGGCGGCTGTATGACCGTACCCACCAGTAGCGTTTCTCATATTGTTACTTGTTGTTACATGGTTTTTGTTTGCCATGTTATTTGTAAAATTAAAGGTATAATCTCCTGTGCCATTATCGGTAAAAGTGCTTTGATTAAAACTTTCAACTAGTGTCGTGCCTAGCTCTATATTACCAAAAGATTTACACAACCCTTGCTGAAGATTAGTTGTCGTGCTATTACCTTCACCTGTCACAGCAATAGAGCCAGCAGTGCTTGTGCCAGTGAGAGTGTTTACCTTGACTGTACTCATGCTAGATCTCCCATAAACATCAAGCCAACCGTGTAAGTGTCTTTATAAGAACTTTCATACGCCCCCACTTTACAATTTGTCGATGTTCTTCTGGCATCCATACCACCGCCTGTATAATTATCAGCTAAATATCTGTCATGGTCACTTGTCTGTGAGGAATAAGCGCAAGTTCCACATGCGTAATAATTTCCATCTGACATACTATTCGTAGGTGTTACACCGTATCCACCCGTTTTATCATCTGAAATTGAGCTTACGTTAAATGAGTCAAACAACACTACAGTAGAATCTGTATCTAAAGTAGCCCATAGTTTTGCCGCTTGTTGTTTTGTCAGCGTGACAGGGCTAGACCCATCTGACGCTACGATTGTATCTGCTTTTAAGGTACTCATTTACACCACCGTCCAAGTCTCACCAGTGCCGACTGTAACAGTCACACCGCTGTCTATNGTTATAGGGCCAGCACTCATAGCGTTCTTCCCNTTTGTGATTGTGTAGTTTGTCGTGACGTTTTGACCGTTCTCGTAGAATATCTCATCACTGCCACCGCCTGTCGCACCAGCCGCAGCCGCCGCTTCCAAAGAGATGTGACCAGTGCTATTGTCGTATGTCAGTACATAGTCATCTTGTCCAGCACCTACACTCTGGTCTGCATCAAACTCATAGTTGCCTATCAGCACATTGCCTGTGCCGTTGGGATTTATGGTAATGTCACGATTACTTGTGCTGACAATCGAATGTGTCACGACATCCAAGTTGCCACCAAGTTGCGGTGTCGTGTCACCTGACAGGTCTGTTGTTACAGTAGCAAAAGACAGATTGCCGCCGCCGTCTGTTTTCAAGAACTGACCAGCAGAGCCATCTGACGTTGGATGAGATAAGCCATCAAGGATGACCTTACCAGAACCGTTTGGCGTGATGCTTATGTCACCGTTAGAGACAGAAACAATCGAGTTTCCAGAAACGTCCAAGTCGCCGCCAAGTTGAGGTGTTGTATCCTCAGATACGTTAGCAATACCTGGTGCAATAGCTACCCAAGCAGAGCCTGTGTAGTATCTAAGCTCACTACTGGTAGTGTTGAAATACAAGTCACCAGCGTTGAGAGCATCGCCATCATTGTCTTGTGTTGGGTCGCTAGACTTTGCCCCAAGGTAAGTGTCATCAAAGTTGTCTGCGCTTGCAGCCGCCGCTGCCGCACTTGCCGCTGCCGCTGTAGCAGATGAAGCAGCGTTAGTAGCCTGTGTCGTAGCTGTTGTCGCAGACGTTGCTGCATTAGTCTCTGAAGTACCAGCGTTGGTTGCGCTTGTTGCCGCCTCAGAAGCCTTAGTGGTGGCGGTTGTGGCTGATGCCGCCGCATTGGTTGCGGATGTGCTTGCCTCGCTTGCTTTGGTAGTGGCGGTAGTAGCACTAGATGCCGCTGATGTAGCTGATGAAGCNGCTGCCGTAGCAGAAGACGCAGCATTTGTCTCGCTTGTGCCAGCATTTGTTGCACTGGTTGCAGCGTTGGTTGCGCTTGTCGCGGCATTTGTCTCAGATGTTGAGGCATTTGTTTCGCTGGTCGCGGCGTTGGTTTCTGACGTTGCCGCATTTGTAGCTGACGTTGCCGCCTCTGATGCCTTTGTTGTAGCTGTGGTAGCACTTGCCGCTGCATTAGTAGCGGATGTTGCAGCAGATACAGCATCTACAATCAAAGCAAAATGGTCTGTGTCGGTCAGTGAATCACCAACTACAGAAGCAGCTACGCAAATATAAATGTTGTTAAGTTGTGCTGTAGTGGTAGATTTAATTATGTCTCTTTCTACATACGCAGCCGTTGTAACTGTAGCGTCAGTTCCTTTGAATGTGCCTAGCTCTTGTGTAACAGCCAACTCACCGTTGCTGTCAAACGCCAGCACTTTGTTTGCACGGTCTGTAGACCCCACAGTAAACTCTGTAGATGTCATGGTGTTTGTGCGTGACAATTTAATAGCACGGTCTAGCTCGTCTTGCTGATCTTGTGTAAGCAAGGTAAGTTTATCTAGCGCATCTTCATGTGATGAAGCTGGGAACGGGTCGTTAGGTGTATAATCAGTTGTTTGCGTCTGCGCTGTTTGCCGTAGCAACACAACAGTTTGTGCAGATGTGGGGGCAGTACCAAAGGTAATATTGCCACCGTTAGCATCACCAACGCCGGAAACAGAATAGTGCGTAGTTTTTGTTTGCACTGTCTCCGCACCAGTAGCAGTAGTTCTCAAGATGACTGTTATATCGTCATCATCAAAGATCTTGAAACCATAGGCAAAGACTGTGGTTGAGCCATTGCCAGTATAGCTATTTCTAGTGGTGGTGCTGCTAACTGTCATTTCATTCTCCAGCGTTGCCCTATCATATCAAAAATTACTCCATTGTGGAATACTTGGGTTGCATCTCTACTAACTTGTTCAAAGCGTTACGAATACCTATAGCGTTTTGCAGTGGAATTAAAGTATTTGCTGCACGTTGCTGACCTTGTGACCACTGCAAATCTGGGTTGACTATAGAGCGTGATGCCGCTTGTGCCGTTGCCAAGCCTTTGCTTAACAGTTGCACTGTAGGAATACCGCTAACCAAGTTAGTATCTAGCCCTGTGCTTCTATATGCAAATATGGGATCATCTGTAAAAAACCCTGACCCTGTATCAACTAAGGCCGGAAACAAAGAAGCCCAAGAACTACGCTGAAAACCAGCTTTCCCTATTGCTTCTACGGACAACCTTTCTTTCAAAAACTCTTCTTTGTCTTCTCTAAACTGTGCATTAAGTTGTGTTTGAGCCATATATGACAATGAGGCAAAAAACATTGACCCCATCATTGCAGAGTAGCCCTTCCAATCATTTGCTTTCATATTATGCAAGAACTGCTTACCCCATGACACCAACATGAATGTGCGGAATTGCGTAATAATCTGCCCCATTGTAGATGTCATATACAAATTCAAATTACCAACATCATTTTGCTGGATGCTTCTGCGTGTCCAACGTGAGATTGCTACTAAAAAAGCACTACGCTCTGCGTCATCCCATTTTGCAAGGTTGATTGCCCTAACCTTTCTGTTGCGAAAAACAGTAGACTTTTCTGTTTTGGCGTTTTTGCGTATCTGTGCAAATACACGATCTGCCATATCATCATCTAGCCCAAGACCAGCCAACCTTTTTTTAGACAAAGACTTGGATTTAAATGCTAAGTCAGTCATGGTTTGAACAGCAACCCTCGCCGCCGCACGTTCCAAACCTAGCGTTATTGGAGCCATTCCTGACAGATCTGCTGTTATTCGCTTTGCTGGGGCTAAGAAAAACAAAGCCTTGTCTATCCAATCCCCCCTGCCTTCACTAAATACACCAATGGTATCTGCCCTATTCATAGCCTGATTAGTCAGCCTGTCAGAGCCTACACCGTTAAAAGCCTCTAAATCTCTGATGACATCATCTTCAATCTCACCATTTCTGGCTCTGCGTAACATACTACGCATCTCAGGCATGGCTTGTATAAGGCCACGCAAACCGCCGATGCTCAAAGCGTTGCCTAGTTCTGCAACCTGTGCAAAGCCCACTTGGTTCATCAAACGTATGAAGTTGTAATCTTGCACCATCCGTGCGCTTCTTGCATAAATGCCGGAAGGATCTGCTGCCAACGGCGCACGTCTGCCTATAATCATGTTGAACATAGTTTGAGCAACAAGGTTTTCTTTTTCTGCTCTTGCCCTGCCAGCAGTGCCTTCTCTGTCAAAAGCCTCTGCTAAGTTTCTGTCAAGGAGCTGATTGAACTCACGTTCTGATTTAATCCCCACTTTGCCTAGCCCAATACGCCCAGACATTTGAGACACATAACCTGTAAACACTTGCTCTGCATCTCTGTCTTGCAAGTCCTTCAGCCGCAGTATTTCTTCTTTGCCTTGCTTGTTAACAACCACCCTTTCAGTGTTCATGTCAAAACGCAGCCTTGCTCTTGCTCTCGCCGGAGTGCCATCAGGTGTGACATCAAACAAGGCAAGCAATCTGTCTGCTTCAGGCTCAGTCATGTAATCTTCGTCAATAAGAATTGACCTCATTACNTCTCTTTGNTCNGTGGTAAACAATCTTGCTGCCCCAGCATCAAGTCCGGCAGCACTGCGTTGCAGTTTTTTAACCATGCCATCAGCAATTTTTTCTGCTAGTTCTACTGGCATATTGTCTGTGCCTCTAATCAAGCCGTTGGCAAGAAGACCTACAACTTTATCTTTTCCATAAGCACTGATTGCATTGCTATATTTAAAACTATCCCAAAGATGTGAGAAGTAAGCCAGATTTTCTGGTATGCTCTCAAAACCCTCAACGCCAGCTTCTTTCAAGTCACGCAACAAATCTCGCTGTATTTCTGCCTGTCGTGCAGCAGCCCTACGGATTGGTTCTGCAAAAGGCGAATTAGGGTTCTCTATGGCGTCCGCCACTAACTCACCAAACTGTCTGCGTGGCAAATTCAGACTGCGCTTAAAAAACCCAAACCCCTGTGACTTAGCCCAATCTTTATAAGCCGTGTCATAGACCTGATAATAACGTGCCAAAGATGACTTGAAGATGTTTGTTTTAAACAAGTCCGCTGTATCTTCTATAACCGTTGTGCCGTCTTTTCTGAAGCCAACAGCATCTTCACCAAGTATTCTGCCCAGATAATTACCAATACGATTAGGTGAATTAAGAAGATACCCCACCATATCAAAACGTGAAAACTTACTTACACCTTTTGGCAACTCAAATCCGAACAAAGCATTAGATGCCTCTGCTGGATCTCCGGCTCTATCAAGAAAGTCATCCATATCTGAACGCACATCTGGTATTTGCACAGAACGAGAATCTGGATTCTCTGCCGCCCCTACACTTCTTGATGCTTCATCTGCATTATTGCTTACAACCCTGTTGTTAATCGCCTGTGACATTTCCTGTGCTTGAGCATCATTTGCGTGTCTAGCCAGGTTAGCCATAGCTCCATCAAACAACTCGTCAGTTTTGCCGCCAGCTATTGCACCTATGCCACCACCTAGCAAAAATCCTGCACTAGCCGCATATAAAACGTCATACGGGTCTTTCACGCTGTTCTGACTAACAAGGTATGCTTCTATAGCGGCATTGGTTGCCGCCGCACCTGTGGCCCCTCTAACAGCCCGTCCAAGCCTTGTAAGCTTGTTTCCCCATATAGCTGGTGCTGCAATACCTTCTGTGGCAATGCTGACGCCTATGCCTACCGGATCGGCTATAGCTACGCCAAGACGTATGCCAACACCGCCCCAGCCCAGTGAAGCTAACTTCTGCTCATTATCATAAGTCTGAAGCGCACGTTCTCTCAGCATTTCTGCATGAGGCATACTCACTGCATCTTCAAGATAATCATGGTATTCTTCTGGCAAGCCTTCTGTTAGGCGTGAATAATCTTCTTCACTAAACTGTAGATTAGGGTCTGGCTCATATTCTTTTTTGCCCATATAAACCCATGAGCTTACCCAATCTTCATCAACTGCTGCACCTACAGCATCTGTAAAAGAAACTGCTTCTTGCTTTCTTTTGACGGCAGCTTCTGCCTGATTTATCTCAGCAAAAGTAAGGGGTTCAGAAGGTTGCAGTATTTCTGGCTGTGGCACAGTGCCATCATCAGCCCTACGAAACTGAGATTCTCTAGCCAACAAATCCAGTTCAGACTGACGCTCTAAAGCCCGTGCAAGACGACTTTGCTCTTCTTCTGCTGAAGGGATTTGTGTTATGTCCTCTGCCATTACGGTGCAAGAACCTCTTCTGCTTCTTCGCCTCGCTCCCTTTTCAAACGCTCAAAGAACGCTGGCAAATCTGGGCCAATAGTAAATGTTGGTACACCTTCCAACTGTTCTTTCTTTGTTACTTTTTGTTGATAGGTAAGACCTTCAAACTGTCCAGTTCCAAGAGCAAAGTCATTCTCTAGCTTGATGGTAAAGTTTGTTTGTTGCCGTGCCTCTTCTTTTTGTCTCGCTTGATCAGCGTCAAAAATTAACTCTAACTCTTCAAGGCTAAAGGTTATAACTTTGTTACCTTCACCATTTAAAGGAGTAAGCCCATTATCAACAAGCATCCACTGCTGAGAAGACCCCTCTATGGGAAATATAGACAGTTCATTAATATCAATGTCATTATTAGCTAAGTACCTAACTAAAGTTTGATCTGCTGATGGTATGACCCCAGCTTGCAGAGCCGCATCTCTGCTTGCATAAGTGCCGCCCATTGCGCCTTCTGGTATATCAGTATTGGTAATGTGCATGATTGCTGTGGTTGCCAACTCTTCAATGTTTGTTGGCAAGTCTTTTGTTTTCGGCACAACTATATTTCGTATTCTTTCGTGAGTTGCAGCCCACTCTGTTGCTGCTTTTTCTAACGCTTTATCTGGGCCAAGACCAGTTCTAATATATTCTTTGGTTAAATTAGATATATCATTTTTAATATTAGTTATGTTGGTGGGGACAAATTCAGCATCTTTGCCCATAAACGGTATATAATCCATCCATGAGTAAGTCAGGGATTTGTCATCAATAACTTCCTCAACTTTCTTTTGCACTTCTTTGTATCTAATATTCAGGTCACTATCACTCATGTCTCTTTGCATACGAATTAGATTAACAGCACCCTCAAATCCTAAAGACTTTTCAAGGACTTGCATCGAATCAAATACACGCCTTACGTCTGAATTTGTATGATTTAATTTGAGTTGTTCTCGCAAATCCATCCGCTTGTATAGCTCATAAGCAGATTGCACATAAGGATCTGTTGCAACATCAACGTCTGGGTTTCTTAGATTTGCCGCACCCAACGACAGTGTTTCTTTAAACAAGTCATAGGTTTGGTTATTTCTTGCCAACGCATTTATCTGTGCATCATTAAACAAACCTTCGCCAGCGATTGATTGCATTGTTGATTCAACAACTTGATTTTTTTGTTTGTCTGTAAGCCCAGCGGCATTAGAAAACGCCACAAAGTTATATTGGCTCATGGCTAACTGACCACCTTTTATAAGGTTTTGGTTATTGACGGCTTTGTATAGCTCTTTTTCTGCTCTAGCTAACTTTTGCTGTATTGAGTTTGCTGTGTTTCCCATTGTGCCTTGACGCTGCAAAAGACTGCCCTGACCACGATAATCATGGTTAATCATGTCTCTCGCCATACTGATGTTGTCGGCAAGATTTTGCACAGATGATATATCGCCACTAGCCACAGCCGCCTCAACAGATTCAGATATATCTTGGGCAACGCTTAAAATAGTGCCTTCAAGCTGTTCATCAGTTTGTGGTAGCCCTGCTCTGTTTTCAGCCTTAAACAAATCAACAGATGCTTGAAAAGGGTTATCTGACTCAGCCAAACTATTAGCAATGTTTTGTGTGGCAAGATCCTCAAGATCCTTTGATTCGCCTGTCAACACATTGGCTAACTGTCCACGCTGAGATGGTTTTAAATCTGATGGGTCAAACGTCTTATCACCGAATGTAAACGGTTTGCCTTGGTCAAGTGCCTCTTGTGCAGCTTGCGCTTCTTGAAACGTGTATTCAGAGGCTTGGACAAACTCTATACCTGACTGTAACAAATCTGCCCTATACTTTGTTTCGTCCTGATTAACTTGACTTTTTAACTGTTCTCTTGCCTTAAAACTAAGGTCGGTATCTGTGTCTATCTCTTTTTTTAATGCCTCTGCATCTGCAACTGAAGAAATGTTGTTAGACCTTATGCCATAATCTACAGACTTAACGCCACGGTCAAAACTTTCTCTGGTGTATTCTATACCTAGATTATCAACAATAGATGTGTCGATAAGCTCATAAGCTTCCGCTTGCAATCTTTCTCTTTCTGGAGTGCCAAAAGCAAACTGTGAGATTCTATTTGAGATAGAAGCCAACGCTTCATTGTTGGCTACCCGTCTAGCTTCTTGTCCCTTTTGATAAGCCTGTCTCGTACCTTGTAACTTAGCAGATGTTACAGATGGCGTTAGTTTTTGCTTAATTATGTCTTTTTGTCTTTGATTTAAATCTGTTCTCGAATCTATCTTGTTAAGAAAATTATTGGAAAAATCGTCATAATTTTTAGCAAAAACGGTTGTGTCAGTATCTTTGTTGTTAATGTTAAAATCTAATTGTTGCTCATCAAATTGTTTAAGTTGCTCACTATAAACCCTATTGGTTTCTGCCCTTTGTTGCTCTTGAGCAAAATCAAAAGCTATTTTACTGGCTTGTTGAAAAAATGCTGCTTGCGCTTGCCCCTGCTGCATAAAAGGTGCTGCACTGGCTCTAGGAGACAACTGCCCTGTAGCCGTTGCAACTGACGGGCCTAAACCTTTATTATACAGCGGTATTCTTGGCATCTCATCACCTATGCTAAGTCGTAAGATTGTGCAGCTTGCGTTGCCCCAGTAAGCAAAGAGCCATAAGCAGCGTATCTGGATGCTGTTGCTCTAGCCGCCCCCTGTGTTCTTTGTAAAGCGGCCTCTGATATTTTTTGCATTTGAGCCACATCACCAGCAGCCCTAATTCTTGCCGCATCTTCTTCTGTGCTAAAATATGTATCTGCCAAAGCTTGTAACGGGCTACCAGACATTTGAACACCAGCAGCCGCTGTCATAATTCTTTGCTTGGCTTTTATTCTTTCTGAATTGATGCGTAAGTTTCTTTCATGATCTCTTGTTTGCCTAGCAAGCAGAATTGCCTCATTTTCTGCAACCTGTGCATTGTATTCCCCAACAGCTTGTGCGCTTCTTGCAGCAGACATATTTCCTTTGTAACCCATAAGGCCACCAAGAACAGATGCCCCTGCTGCTATAGTTGTTGGCTCCATTACATCAACCTCGCATAACGAATATAGTCTGTGCCATCTGGCCCGTACTTACGCATAATACCCTCTTTTTCAAATCCTAGCCACTGTGCATATCTGTTTGCGGTAAGATCTAATGCAGATACACTTGCTTGGATACGAAACAAACCAAACTCTTCTTGTATGTGCTGAAACAAATAATCAGTCCATTTTGCTACAGTCTTTGGTTTTTCATAGCCTTCTTTGCCTACTAACAGCCATGCCTCACCTACGCCTTCCCACATTGGATGCACACCGCCTGTAGCCAGCACTGCATCACCTTCCATGCCTGTGTAACCAATCACGCCTTCATACGAGCCAAGAGATTCCTTTCCTGACTTGGTCATCTCAAACACAAGATTAATCTTGTCCAGATGTTCTTTTTTAAAAGGTATGATGTTAGGCATCAAACGTATTAGACCTTCTCATTATGGCTAAAACAGTCATAGGCAATGGCTGATTTTGTCGTATCATTACCTTCGCATCGTTGTCATAACCAGATGGGAATGATATTTCTTTATCGCCACTAAACATTGGCACGGCAGTATCCATGTCCATGCTACTGTCTCTGAATGGTATTCTATCTAAATTGGTTGTATCTGTGCCTATTTCTGCACCAACTGTATCCAGGAATCTTGCTGTAACACCATGTATTCTTTTGATTTTGCCTTGAGATACCCCATCTTCTGCGCCAGCTTCCATCCGCAAAGTTTGCAAAAGAGATGTGTAGTTGTAGCCAATGTGTACTTTTGATGAGCTTCTATCAAGCGTTATGCTGCCACCTGATACGGTTTTATCAGCATGAGCAGACCCATCCGCAAGCACAGATACAGTCTCACCTTCAAGGTGATGCAAGCCAGATATAGTTGTCGTTGCTCCACCGCTATATGTAAGGCCACTATCTAAGAAGAAAGCATCATTGATATCTGTGCCAAAATTTACTGATTTTAGATAAACTATGTGCCTAACAGTAGAACTATTGATAGTACGCTTTACAGATAGATATACTTGGTCTTCAGAGCCGCTAGGAATGGCTGTGATGCTCTCTACGGTAGCTGACCCCCCTAATGGGTGAGTATGCCATCCTACGGCGTTATTTGCCCGATCATACGTCAGTCCAATCAGCCGCCCATCTGTATGCACAAACCACAAGATAAGCTCCGGCTCTTGCTGCCACACCATGTCGGACAGGCCACCTCTGGTTATATGGTCTGCAAGAATGGTAAGATCTACACCAGCCAAACCGTCCTGTCTGTCATCAAAGGTAATTTCTTTCACCTTTTCCTGACCCTTTTGGATGATTATTGTAGATGATGCCGCTCTCAACGGTCTTACGCCGGATGAACCAAATGTAGTCTCACGCAATACATTAACATTTGTTGGGCTAACAGGTTCGTTCCCTGCCCCACCTGACAACGTAAACTCTGCGCTAGTGGTCAATATTTGCAAAAAACGGGCTGGCAANANATGCTTGATGACGTTTACNTGNTCAGANGCAATCGTAAATGTAACCGCATCATCATCATTAGTACCTGGTGTCATGTTCTCAAAGTCAGCACTNACTGAGCCAAACAGTGTCTGTGGCTGNCCTACAGTGCCAGCAAAGTAAAGNCGTTGNTCATAGAAGGCTACAGCCCGTGGAAACTTTTGATCACCGCCAAATGCCCCAAGTGACCAACGTGTGTTTGCATTACTTGACCCTACCGCACTATCTGGCAGTCTTGAGTTACCATACTGATCTTCATGCACATCTGCTGTAACTACGGTTGTGCTGGTAAAACCTACAATCTTTACATGACCATGCTCNTCATGCNGNTATTCCCAATCTATAGACCCGTAAGTTTCTGTACCTGTCANATGNACAGGNGCAGTATTGCCTGATGTTTGNGTNNNACCAGTNACNTNCTTATACACATGACCATTNAATCTNACTGTNGCATTGTTTGCNTAGCTGGTGCTTGCTGCCCATTCATCATGCTCAATCTCAAGTATNTCTCTAAAACGGATATAACGNCCTACGTCATCGCTNGAAAACAAAGCAGCAGATGCTGTGATGGTTATNCCAGCACCTGTTGCCGCTGACGCATACAGTGTCGTAGTCGTAGCGTTCTCATCCAGCCACGGGCCATCAATAAAGTCTATGTCTGTTAAGGTAAATGATGANGCTGTNGTGCGTGTCAGTTTAGCTGGCTCATGGTCTTTGTGAGCAAGAAACAATACATCAGCAGATTGTGCATGATTAATCTCAAACACTTGCGCTGTCGTGTATGTAGTTGTTACCTCAACAATCTTGCCTGACTTGCCGCCAGACGAATACGCAGTAAACGCTGACCCGTCTATTCCTGACAATTCAAATGTGTTGGTAGTCTTGTTGGCAACAGTAAACTCTCTGTTGTTTAGCTCAGTCATGCCAGTTACTTCGGTAATNAAAACCCTATCACCATTAGAATAGCCGTGACTGCCAGCAGTAACGACAACGGGATTTGCCGCCGTTGCCCCCGTAATCGTTTTCTGTGATTCGGTGAGTATTCCCCCGTCTTTGAAGAAGCGGATATAATTATTGCCAAACTCAAGGACATAGGCCTGTTCATCACTATATTCAAAGTTAATTAGCCTGACCTGACCGCCATCCTTCGATGTCCCAGCGTAATAACTACCAGGTCTTCTGGTTGTCCCCCCTTGAGGAAACACCAACATATTCTGCATTGTTTGTGCAGCTTCGTTGTATTTGTCTAGATCAATGCGGCCTTCCAACCTTGGCGACAGTTCACCAGCCCGAAAGTTGGTTACAATAGTCGATACTCTCGCCATAGCTTAGAACCTTATNTTTACAAATTCGTCTGCTTGTGGCTGCTCTGGATAACCTTCCATAGCATCTATAGACTTTGCCTCTCTCAGCCTAATTTCATACAAGGCTTGCATACCTTGAGCCACAGAGTTGCTCCCTGTAATTGCATAGGCTGTCTCAGAAGCTAACCTATGGGCTATGGCAGATGACAGTAAGCTGTCATACAATTCTGTATCTGTTATTCTTGCAAGATAAGTGATGTTGCAAGTTCCTTCATTAGAAAGGATTTTGCGTCCTTCAATCTTATACATGACGTTGCTATCGTATGCTGCAACTTCATTNTCTACGCTTGAGTTCCAAAAAGACAGAACNCTCAANCAAAAAGGGTCNGTTGGAAGCGTNNATTGNTGNGTAAACCCNAAAGCCGGAGCGTCACTGTCTGCCGCTATATCCGTCCTAACAATCGCAACATTCCAAGGATGGGAACGTAAAACCGCATCTCTTACAGTTTCAAACCGCCTGTTACACAGACGGGCTTCCTTTGAGTTTTCAGTTAGGGATGTGATGGTAGCCGCACCTAGCAGATCCATCGCCTCATTACAGATGTCAACAACAGAAGGCATACAACACTCCAAAATGAGAAGGGCGGCTGACCGCCCCNCTCGTATTAGGATTAATCAACAACGTAGTACATTGTTAATTCAATAGTTCCTGTAGCTGCTGCACCAGCAAGTGTAACAGTAACAGGATACCCATCGTCATCAGCATCAACTTCGATGCCAGAGCCAAGAGCTAGTGTTGCAGCAACGTCTACCTTTTGAGCAGATGTTGAAGCAGCGGCAGCTTTGAACTCGTCAGCATCAAGTGCTACATCAGTGCCATCGGCATTTTTGTATGCACCGTGTCCAACCGCCAAAGTGGTGGATGAACCCAAAGCATCGTGAGCAAGTTGACCGTGAAGAATCCTTGCGCCATCTGGCAGAATGAACATTTCAATAACCTCATCTGCGGCTAATGAAGATGCTTCATATACACCATGAGCGACACGGACACGTCCACCTAACTCATTTGACTTGTTCATAACGACAGGAGTTGCACGACTGTTTGTGCGCTGTGTTGAATATACAGTACCCATAATACAATCCCTCCTTACGCTGATTCGTCACAAGCAATGGAAACGACTTTTTCTTCTTCCATTCTTGTTGCTGCAATGCTCATGCAGTAGTAAACCTGTGTGGCATACCCTTTGTCTGCACGTTCATCAATTCTTGCAGTGACATCTTTGCCGATGCCCAAAGCAAGCCCATCTTCAGCCCAAGCAAAGCAAGTGCGGATGTTTGACGCAAGAGCCAAACGATTTGTCACGATGAACTTGAAGCCTAAGAAGGTGTCAATTTCACCCTGCACAAGAGCCTTGACAGTGTTGAAGTCTGATGAAGTAACGGTTGTGTTATTCAGCAGTGCTTCAATCTGGTTTGGCCCAACCGCAATGTAGCGTGGGATTGATGGATCAACAGAAGCAAGATCAAGTGTCTTCTTTGCTGTGATCAGTTTTGCAAGTGTCAGGTCAGCACTACCATGTGCAATCTGCTGNCCAGCAGGGAGTGNGGTAGATGTTGAACCTGTTTCACCAGTAAACGCAGTACCAGTTGCGGCTGCGATAATCTCATCATCCATTGCTCTGCCCATAGCAGACGCTGCTGCCTGTGCATAAGTGGATGTTGGATCAATAAGCATACGCACTTTGTCCTGATCATCGATCAGATCTGCATACTCATAATCCACAAGGCTCATACGCCGCCTTGCATGAGGTGTATCGATCTGGGGCGTATCCCCATGCCGTGTAGTACGCTTGACCGCTGTAGCCTTACCTACTTGGTCAAAAAAAGCATTTTTGCCAACCATCGTTTCTGAACGTACCGCATCACGCAAGAGAGATCCTCTCTGCTGTGATAGCATCTGCACATTAGCAGAATACTGTTGGACAAATGCCGTAGTTACTTGAGAAGACATATGTCTCTCCTTTCCTACAAGTTACATTTGACTATTTTTGCGGTGTGCTACCCGATGTCGGACAAACCTAGCTTTTTAAGACTGCTTGCGTCTACCGTCTTTCCGATTGTCAACAGGACGATTTGCACCGCTACCCTGCATGACCACCTGATAGTATTTCTCTACCAGATGCTCTGGGTCTTCCATATCACGTTGAGTACCAAACTCAACCGCAATACGCAAACACTCAAGACGTATTTCTACGTCATCCATGCTGCATCTCCATCAGCTTTGTCATGCGTTCTACTGCTGCATGATGCTGTGGGTTCTTTCTATCCCAATAGGCATGATTACGATCAGACATGATTGCCGTAATTTCATTTTCTGCCTGTTGAGGTGACATACCCAAAGATGTAGCACTTTCTGAAACTGTGTCTTCGCTAGTTACATTTTGCCTAAATTCTGCAATTTTTGCAAATGTCTTTATTACGTCTGGGTGATTTCCTANCTTTGTGCCGTCTGCAAGTTGCATTTCCATTATCTGCCCAGCCTCAAACTGGTCTACAACTTTCTGCGCTGACTGCATTTTATTATCATACTTATCGCCCCACTCAGCCTGTAAAGCAGAAGTTGCTTTNTCTAGAGACTCTTGGTTTGTAGCGTTCATGTTATCAATGTTGCCCTGCGTTACAGAACGATAATACTCAAGAACACCATTCGCTTGGTCAGGAGTAAGCCGTAGCTTGTGTGCTACATCTGCATACCCTGTTGCCACTTCTTCTGTAACTATGTTTCCATCAGCAGCAATCTGATACTGGTCTGGTGTCTCTGGTCTGCCCAGCTTGCCATAAATCCTGTCTAGATCCTCATCTGTAGGGTTTACGGGCATTGGTATTTTATCTGCACCAATCAAACGCTGTGCATTTACATAAGACCTAGCAAGGTTCTCCACATCCTTGATAGGCGATAAACTTGGGTGTTGTCTTAGATCCTCTGGTATTGAATTTAAGAAGTCGTTACCAGATCCGCCTGATGCAACTTCAGCAGGTGTTTCTATATTAGAAACTGGTGCTTCTGTTACCTCTGGCTGGACTACCTGTTCTGCTTCTGACATTAGGTTTCCTCTTTTATCATATTGAAAATGTGCAATAGCACGGCTCGTTTGCCTTCCTCAAAGGCTGTAGCATTAGCATCGCCAGCTACATAACTTGAAGTACGCCAGTTACAACGTGCTTCAAGATCCGTCAAAACCTTTACACCAGATTCAGATGTAAACACATCGTTATACATCAGGCGTAGTTTCTTTGGGTCTTCCATTACTTCTGAACCATTCTAACGGCCTGTGCCGCTTGTGCCGCTGTGTAAACGTCTTCTTGGTCTTGCTGACGCTCCATCATTGCTTCTTGTTGTGCAGCCCTCTCTTCACGCTGTTGCTGTATCTGTGCATCAGAATTAAGCACAGACTTAGGCACACCTAACGCATCTGTAACGTGTCGCACCAGACCATCTGGGTCTACATGATCGCCAACAGGCAACTGCTGTGACAACGGCAGTAATATTTCAAGAGCCTTCATTGTATTATTAAGACTGCTGGACTTCTGCGCACGGGCCAACGGTGAAACATATTCAATATCCACATCACGCCCCTGTAGTATCTCTGGTGCTTGCTGCAACATCTCTTCACGCAACATCAGTGCAAATGTACGGTCAATCAACGGACGCAGCATCTCATTCATCAATCTACCCAAAACAGGGCCAATGACACGCATACGCTCTTCCTGACGCTGTATAACCTCTGTGGCTGTCATGTTTGGCGCACCGCCGGACAGCAACTGGTCAACATAGAAAGCAGAACGTATAGCTATGCGCCTCTGCTCTTCCATCTGCAAGCCAATAGGAATGTTTGCCCCCACATTCAAAGGCGTGATGGTGTCTCTACTACCAGCCCTGTAGAAATTCAGACCCCCTGGATTTGTGCGGATCGGGAGAATAAACCCGTCATCAGGCACAAGCAGGGGAGGATCAATCTGCTTTTGTGCCGCTTGTATGATTGTCTTAGACATTAGATTCAACATCTTGACATCAGGCAACGCTACCATCGCAGGGGATCTTCCCATTGTTTCCCCCGTTGCCTTGAGGAAACGTGGAACTACATATGGAAACTCTTGGAAGCCTTTAACTGACACAGGCATCTTTGTTTCCATGCAAATGTACACAGATGCAAATGGCATATTCGCACTGTCCATTTTGGTAGGGTCACGATCATATCTAGGCATCACAGCATGAAGCATTGTGATTTCTTCATCTGGTTTCTTGTCGTATTTTTTCCTAATAAAATCAGTTACTTCGTCATAACCAAAGCGCAGCACAGCTTGTCTTGCTGGCAGGGTNTACTTACGAAACACCGTATCAACCAAGCCGTACTGGTTCTCTGCAATATGAAACTCAGATATATGGCGTGTGCTAAAACGTAGTTTGCCTTGATCCATCTCNACAAACATACAGCCAGTGCCAAACACAACGAGATCCACATACATTTCATGGATCTCTGTTTCAAAGTTGGACTGGTTAAAGGCACGGATCATTCTGGTGCTGGTATCTTCTAGCCACTCTTGGACTTCAGCATCTCTGCCTATTTCCTGATCCTTCATCGCCAGATGAAACCAAGGCGTTGCCCCACTGGTCAACATCCCGTGCAGTGAAGCTGATAACAGGTCTACAGCTTGCAGCGCAGTGCCGTCAAAGATTTGCTCCATACGCTTTTCGCCTCTACTGCGCTTTCGCACAATGTCAGCTTTTCTGGGTAGCATATAGTCAGCAAGTTCTTGGAAATGGGTTTGCCAATTTTCCCGATAGCCTTCTAATGCTTCAAATCTGGCTATGACGGCTTTGATGTCATCCATTGTATTATCCTAACAATGTTGGCTTCTGTGTTGTTGCCTGATTAGATGTAAGCCCTGCAACCTGATATCCTGCGCCACCTTTGCGCCGTCTACGAGCCTGTTGCGTAGCTTCTTCAGCCATTACAGCGGCTGTTTCTACATCTGGCTCTGGCGGTGGTGGTGGAGGTGGCGGCGGTGTAACAACCTTTGGCCTCATAAAACCCATGACTTGCTCCTGTCAGTTAAATATATATTCCCTCTGGACAATATCAGATTTTGCTACAAACGGAAAGGATCGTAATCGTTTACCGCCATAGCTTGCGGAGGCTTGACCATAGTTTGTCTATTTTCCAACCCAATAGCCAAGTACCTAAACGCATCCGCAGCATGGCTTGTGAAGTCATGCCTTGGATGATCTCTGAATACTTTTTTCTTTTCATCAAACTCTTGACGGTATTGACGCAGCATTTCCAAACCTTCATGGGTCTTCTCCCTNTCAAAGTAACACTTNGGTATCATCAGACGAGCCGCATTGATACCGTCTATAATCTTCATCTTGGGTATAACTCTGAATCGTATGCCCAAACCAAAAGCAACTTCTAGGCGTGACTTGCCACTACCTAGCTCTCGCACTTCTATGTCATGCGGTGCTAGATGATCGCCCCAGTGGTAATCTTTGCGCCGTAATACTTCAGCGTAATGGTCTAACCCCACCCCACTATTCTCATAGTAATCTATAACGTGGACTGCGCCGCCCCTAAATATCTGAGCAAACCAAATAGCTGTACTGTCGTTTATACCCAGATCCCAAGCAGTATGCACAGGAAACGCAGGGTCATATGGCACTCTTGTAACCCTGTTACTGTCATCGGCATCAGATAGCAACTTGCCATAGTACGCTCCTATGATTGCCGCTGTAAACGAACACTCATACTCTTGCTCGTATTGCTCTGGTGTCATCATAGCACGGGCAGCATCCAGTTCCTCATCNGGCACTAGCTNGCTCTGTGAAGCCTTCACAACTTTGTGATACCACTGGTCTGAGCCTTCAGCTTCTTCTGCCTTGGCTTGCTCCAACAAATCAAAGAAATGGTTGTGTCCGGCTGGTGTGCCTAGAAACACAGCCCCACCCTGCCTGTCTGACAACGCTGGTCTAACTACCTCACCCCATACTCTAGGGTTCTGCATACCAAATTCATCAAATACACACAGGTCAAGATAAATACCCCGTAGGCTATCAGGGTTCTCAGCAGACAACAGCATCAACCGCCCACCATTAGGGAAGTCTACACGCAGCTCTGTTTCATTAAATGATACACCTGGTATTACACCAGCATAGTATTTGACGTAATCCCAAGCTATTCTCTTTGCTTGTGCAAAGGTAGGGGCTACAAAGGCCACTCTNGGTCTGGGTAGCTCACAAGTCAGGCAATGCCTTATCAGATGATTTACAGCCCATACAGTCTTTCCAAAGCGTCTGTGCATCACCAGAACATTCCAACGCTTGACCTTCTGGTGCATCTCAGCCTGTAAGTCTCTAGGCTTGTAAGGGATCTTAACTTGCATCCTTGTGATACCGATCCTCATAGTTTGCTGGAGTATTAACTACAACAGATATGCCACAAGTGCAGCTATATGTTTCTGCTACAACAGGACAGCCCTTCCTTTCAGCTAGGTCATGGCCTTCTTCGAGAAGCATGGTCTTTTTACATCTGCTATCAGGACAACGCATTAATCAGAACCTGTCTCCCAGACTATCCGAACCGTACCGTCACCTATCTCAACGCCAGCCCTGTTCTTCTGCTCCCCATACCTGTCAGGCATCAGCTTACTGACCTTCCATCTAACATGGGTAGCATAGTCTCGCAGCACATTAGGGTCATAATCCTTCTCACCCNTTAACCGCTGCTTNTATAACTCATCCAACTCNTCAACAGCNTTCTCAGCACTCTGCTGCTGGGCNGTCCTGATCCTACGCTCTAAATCCGCATCCTCACCCATACGGCTGTAAATGTTAGACCTACTAACCTTTAACTTCGCACATGACTTAGCAAGACTATGGCCTTCCATAATCATATCTACTAAATCATCAACTCTTGT
>FUFK010077598.1_pt1 | contig 27086 bp, 24 predicted proteins | sample 1021851 | NCBI WGS metagenome assembly FUFK01 (sample SAMEA51879418, study PRJEB19060) | metagenome
GAGATATGGTTTTGATGGAGCCAATTACAGATTCATACTCTCTTAGAAACGGAACTATTGTTAGTGCATTGGTTCCAGGTTTAGGAACAACTTTAAAGTATTTTGTTAAAAGAGGAGGAAAAATATTTCTTGAAGCAGCAAATCCTGCTTATGAACCAATTGAGTTAAATCTTGATGAAGTCGTATTTCAAGGAAAACTTTTAGCTGTTTGGAGAAAAATTTAGTAGAAAATATTATGTTTTAATTCCAAAAAACATTGGTTTCGATATTTACGGAGTTTTATTAAATTTAGGAAAATTTATTAAAATCAGAAAAATATCTTTCAAGGATTCTGAAAAAAATCTAAAAAACTGATAGCAATAATTATGATTTTTTTTATTTAGAAAATTATATTTTTCTAAATAAAAAAACTAACTATTTGCCAATGATTTCTTCATATTTAAGTTATATATTTTTTTATTTTAAAGTTTTATGATTAATTTAGTAATAGTATTTTTATTCATTTAATTACTTTTGGAAATGCAAATATGGAATAGCAATGTCATTAATTTATAATTAATTTGTGATTTTTTTGGTGAATCAATAATGCATCCTAGTGATTCTTATAATAAAGGGATAATACTAGCTGGAGGCAAGGGCTCTAGGCTTTACCCTATTACGTTATCAACTAGCAAACAATTATTAAATATTTTTGATAAGCCTATGATTTATTATCCTTTATGTACATTGATGATGTCTGGAATAAAGGATATTTTAATAATCGTAAAAGAAAATGATCTCAATGCATTTAAGAATTTGCTAGGAAATGGAAACCATTTAGGCATAAATATTTCCTATAAAGTACAACCAAAACCAGAAGGAATAGCTCAGGCTTTTTTGCTTGGAGAAGAATTCATATCCAAACAACCAGTGGCATTAATTTTGGGAGATAATTTTTATTATGGTAAAGATTTATTTAATCAATTAGAACTTGTGAGAGAAAAAAAGGAAGGAGCTACAATTTTTGGCTATCAAGTATCGGATCCTGAAAGATATGGAGTACCAGAATTTGATAAAAATGGTAAAGTTTTGTCAATTGAAGAAAAGCCATCCAAGGCTAAAAGTTCCTATGCTATTACAGGTTTGTATTTTTATGATAAAGATGTTGTAGATATTGCAAAATCATTAAGACCTTCTAAAAGAGGCGAACTTGAAATTACTGATATAAATCAGACTTACTTAAATAAAGGTAAACTCAATTTATTTTTACTAGGTAGAGGCATGACATGGTTTGATACTGGAAATTTTGAATCAATATATAATGCATGTAGTTTCGTAAAAGCTATTCAGGAAAGGCAAGGTTTAAGAATAGGTGCTCCGGAAGAAATTTCATGGAGAAAAGGTTGGATCAATGATAAGCAATTAAGGGAAATTGGTAATTCTTTTGCTAACAACTATGGTGAATATTTAATTAGTCTTATTGAAAATTAAATTGATGAATAAAGAACTTTTAAAAACACAATCTGGTCAAAGTATTAATGGCCCTATTGTTATTAATACAAATATTTTTGAAGATCAAAGAGGTTTTTTTTATGAAAGTTGGAATTCAAAAATATTTAATGAATTAGTTTTAGATAAAGTAAAATTCGTTCAAGACAACATTTCTTTCTCTAAAAAAGGAGTATTGAGAGGATTACATTATCAAGTTAATCCATTTATACAGGGAAAATTAGTCCGATGTATTAAAGGAAAAATTTTTGATGTCATTGTAGATTTGCGAACTAGTTCTAGAACTTTTTTAGGTTGGTCCTCAATATTTCTATCAGATAAGAATTGTAAACAGCTTTGGGTCCCAGGAGGATTCGCTCATGGTTTTCTTACAATTTCTACCGAAGCTATTGTTAAGTATAAAGTAAATAATTATTGGGAAAAAGATAGTGAAAGAACTCTTAAATGGAATGATTCAGATGTAAATATTAGATGGCCAATTAAGGAATTTGATATTAAGAAGCCTTTTTTATCAGAAAAAGATGCATCAGCAAGAACATTTATTCAATTAAAAGAAAATAATGACTTGTTATAAATGAAAGTACTTTTAACTGGCTCAAATGGACAATTAGGTAAATCTATAATCAAATTAAAACCTATTGGCGTGGATATTATATCAACCCGAAAAAAGGATTTGAATTTAACCAATGAAAAAGAATGTAGATCTGCAATTATTGATATTAATCCAGATTGGGTAATTAATTGTGGTGCATATACAAATGTTGAAAAGGCTGAAAGTGAAAAAGAGATTGCATACGATACAAATGGTCATGCCTTGAAGTTTTTTTCAGAAGAATTATTAAAAACCGGTGGAAAAATTCTTCAAATTAGTACTGACTATGTATTTAATGGTAAACAAGAGTTTCCATATAAACCGAATCAAAATACCTCTCCACTTAATATTTATGGAGAATCTAAAGTTCTAGGAGAAAACTATGTAAAAAATATTCTAGGGATTATTAATAGAGGTTTTGTAATAAGAACAAGTTGGCTAATTTCTCCATATAGCAATAGCTTTGTCTCTAAAATTTTAAAATTATTAAATGAAAAAGATGAGTTAAATATAATTAATGACCAATTTAGTTGTCCTACTTGCAGCGAAGCTTTGGCGGAACTATGCTGGAAATTTGTCTTTTTGAAAAATGAAAATAGTAAATTTAATTTTGATAACCAATTAATTTATCATTTTAGCGATTCAGGGATAACTAATTGGTACGAGCTATCACTTGCAATAAGACAATATGGGAAAGAATACTCTCTACTAAAAAATCCTGCAATTATAAAACCAATTAGTTCTATTAAATATAATTCAATTGCAAAAAGGCCTTTGTATTCTTTATTAGATAATGTAGATACTATTGAAAAATTAGAAATCAAGACAAATCATTGGCTTGAAAATTTAAGAAATATCATAGAGAATATCACTTTTTTGAAATAAAAATTCTAATTAATAACTTATAGTATTTTGAATTTTTTTTTGAATGAAAAATTAGAAAAAAAATTATTTTTTGCTTTTAATAATTTTTGGAATGTTCTCTTCCCATAGATCATTTAATATATAGGCACCTTCCTTATTAAAATGAGGCGATCCATCTGCATAAATCAATACATCGTTTATCACAGCTTTACAGATCTTTGGATTACAAACTTTTGTAAGAGGATCTATATAAAAAATATTTAACTGGTTCTCATAATTAAGCAAAAATTTTGTATGTTTTAATCTTTTTTTTTCGGCTAATTCTCTTGATATTTCTGGGCCATTACCAAAAAATGTAAATTTAGGGAAAAAGTCTCCATCATAATTATCTCCAAAGGGAGTTAAGTCATCCACTAAGATTAATTTAGCTTTTGTTTTATTAGATATTTTTTTGAGAATTTCTATTGTGGATTTAACTTTTTCAAAATTATTAAAATATGCACGTACAGAAAAAATTAGTAAATCATCTTTTGAAATCTTATCTGTTTGAGCTAATAATTCCTCATTACAAAAAATATCATTATTAGTTTTTATAGAACAATAAAAGAATTTTTTGAAAGAAAATTTATTAGTACTTTCTTTTAAACTTGGATATAAATTAAATGCATGACTATCTCCTATTATAAAGATTGCTTTTTCTTCTTCTATAGGTTTGTAATTACTCAGATCATCACTTGTTTGACTATTATAAACTTCTTCTAATTTTGTAAAATCGTCAAAATTAAACTTTCCCAAATAAAGATTTTTCCTTAAAGGACCACCAATAACAATTATCAATAAAGCACTAATAAATGAAGAAGTTATACCATAAAATAAAATTTGAAAACGTTTAAAATTAAAATCTCCTCTTCTAAATGGTTGTTCAATATATTTGTAAGAAACTAATGAAAGTAAGAATATAACAAAAAATTGAATAGGAATAGTCCACCAAGAAATACCGATGGTCCATCTGCTTAAAGATAAAACACCCCAATGCCAGAGATAAAGTGAATATGAAATTAAACCAATAAATTTAATTTTTTGATTTGTAAGAATTGAGAAAAATAAATCTTCTTTTTCAATATTTAAAATAAGTAAGGAAGTTAAAAAAACTATTGAAATTGTAGTAAATGAAGAAAATGAAACTGGTAAAAATAAAGTTATGGAAATTAAAGCAAGTAAAAAAAACGGACTTAATTGTTTTAAATATTTTTTGAAAATATAATTTTTTCTAAATAATAAAAATGTTATGGATCCCATAGCCATTTCCCAAAATCTTGAAGGCATTAGGAAGTATGCTGCTGGCTGATTAATTTGTTGGAACCAAAGAAAAATAGTAAGAGATACAATGCTTAAAAATAAAATTATAAATAAAAACTTTTTATCCCCTTTTCTTGAAACTCCAAATCCTGAAAACCAAACTAAAAAAGGAAATAAAAAATAAAATTGTTCTTCAACACCTAGTGACCAAGTATGAGTGAAAACATTTAACTTTGTATCTGGAGCAAAATAATCTACAGATGTATTAAATAATTCAATATTTGACAAACCAAATAATGAATAAATTCCTGCCCAAAGTGAGTATCCCGGAGAGGGATTTAAGATACAAATTATTATAGAAGTAATTAAAACAAATACTATTAAAGCAGGTACTAATCTTTTTATTCTTCTTTCATAAAAATGGCACAAGAATTCAAATAAATTTGATTTACTTCTTTCAGAAAGTGAAGAAGTTATAACATATCCAGATATAACAAAGAAAATATCAACTCCTAAGTATCCACTTGGTAATATCTTTTCATTGAAGTGGTTAATAATAACAGCCAATACGGCAAAAGCTCTTAACCCATCAATTTCACTTCTATATTTTGTATTTAAATTATTTAATAGATCACGCATATTTAATATTTGTTTCTTGCAGCAAGTAAAATAAAAATAATTAATTTTTTACCAAATTACGATATAAGTCACAAAATTTAAAATGAAAAATATTCTCTATATAACTTATGACGGAATATGCGAACCTCTTGGTATCAGTCAAAGTTTAAGTTATTTAGAAAAACTATCTCTAGAATTCAATATACATATAATTTCATATGAGAAAAAAAAGGAAATAAATAATTCAAAGAATTTTAAATTAATCAAAAAAAGATTAGCAAAAGCTGGAATTACATGTTCATTTTTGAAATACCACATTAACTCAAATTATTTTGCAAAAATTTATGATATCTTTATCGGTATTTTAATAACTTTATTTTTAACAAAGAAATTAAAAATTAATATTATTCACGTTAGATCTTATTTACCAGGTCTTATTGCTTTACCATCAAAACTAATTTTTAATCCAAAAATTTTATTTGATATAAGAGGGTTCTGGGCAGATGAAAGATTAGATGGAGGACTTTGGTCAAAAAATAGCCTTAATTATTTTTTGGTAAAAATTTTAGAAATAATTCTTTTTTCAAAAAGTGATCATATTGTCACGCTTACTGAGGCCTCTCTCCCATTTATAAAAAAATTTAAATCTTGGGGAAAAGCTAACACCCCAGTATCTGTTATCCCAACTTGTGTAAATTTAGATCTTTTTAATTTATCCAAAAAACCAAAAGTAAATAAAGATGATAACTTTACATTTGGCTATCTAGGTAGTTTTGGTACTTGGTACCTTTTGGATGAGACACTACAACTTTTTAAAGAAATATCAAAATTAATTCCTAATGCTCAAATGTTAATAATAAATAGGAATGAACATAAGGAAATTAGGATTGCAGCTAAAAAAGCCAAAATAGACCAAGAGAAAATTTCGATATATAAGCTTGACTATAAAGATGTGCCAACTTATTTAAGAAAAATGGACGCATCGTCAACTTTAATAAAACCTTGTTTTTCAAAGCTATCTAGTTCTCCTACTAAACTTGGAGAATATCTCGGCTGCGGGATACCTTGTGTAGGTAATTCAGGTGTTGGAGATGTAGAAAAAATATTAAATTTTAAAAATTCAGGGTTTGTTTTAAAAAAATTTGATAATAAATCATTAGTTGAGGCGGCAAAGAAAATTATTGTCATATCTAAAAATAAAAATATTCCTTACAAATGTAGAGATACTGCTATCGAATTCTTTTCACTAAAAGATGGTATCGAAAAATATAGATTAATATACAATACTCTTTAATTTTTTCTTAGAATTATGATCATACAAGCTTTGATTGAAAAATAGATTTATGAGAGAAAGTAAAAGAATTTTGATTATTTGTCCTTTCCCAAAAGGAGTTGCAGCAGGTCAAAGATTAAAATACGAACAATACCTAAATTTATGGAAAAAAAAAGGTTGGGAAGTTGATATTTCCTCCTTTATGGATATTTCGACTTGGGAAGTTGCATATTTATCTGGGAACTATGCAAAGAAAATATTTGGGGTCGTAAAAGGTCACTGTAGAAGACTTTTTGATCTTTTTAGAATAAGAAATTATGATCTTGTTTATGTATTTATGTATGTCACTCCTTTTTTTTCAACAATAATGGAGAGGTTGGTAAAGAAATTAGCTAGAAACTTAATATATGATATTGAAGATAATATCTTAACAGAACAGAAATTTTCAAAAATAAATAATCCAAATCCTTTTTCAAGAATTCTAAAAAGCCCTAATAAAGCAAACTTTTTAATAAGAAATGCTGATCATGTAATAACCTCTTCTCCCTTCCTAAATCAATTTTGTTTGGAGAAAAATATAAATAAAGCTTGTACTTATGTAACTTCATCTATAAATACGAAATTATTTTTTCCAACAAACAAATATTTAAATAATAAAATTCTCACCATTGGATGGACTGGTACCTTTTCTTCTAAAGGTTTTCTTGATCAACTTGAAGGGGTTTTTCTGAAACTTTCTAAAAGAGTAGAATTCAAAGTTAGGATAATAGGAAATTTTGAATATGATTTGCAAGGTATAAATTTAGAAGTTATTAAATGGTCAAAAAAAAGAGAGGTTAAGGATATGCAAGGTATAGATATTGGTATTTATCCATTGCCAAATGATAACTGGGTATTAGGTAAAAGTGGTCTAAAAGCTATTCAATATATGGCATTTGGAATCCCTTGCGTGGCATCAAATGTAGGCACTACCCCTTTAATTATTAAAGACAGGGTTAACGGTTTACTGGTAAAATCGGAAGAGGAATGGGTAGATGCTTTGGAAGAATTAATTCAAGATCCACTTTTGCGCAAAAGATTAGGATCTCAAGCTAGAAAAGATGCTATTGAAAATTATTCCCTAGATGCTGTTAGCAAGCAATATAATCAGATCTTAACTTCGGTATTAGAAAAATAATGATTAACGGTAAGAAAATATATATTGCAGGAGCTGGTGGTATGCTTGGGGAAGCTTTTCATGAAGTATTTAGTCAAACAAATACCCTAAAATGCACTGATATAGATGTAAATGAAAACTGGATAGAATATCTAGATTTTAGGAATACAGAAGAATATTTTAAAGATGTTGCTAATTTTCAACCTGATGTACTATTTCATATTGGCGCATTGACATCCTTGGAATACTGCGAAGAAAATCCTAAAAATGCCTATCTTACTAATACTTTAGCTGCTGAAACTGCTACTCATATATCAAATGAATTAGAAATACCAATACTTTATATATCAACTGCAGGTATATTTGATGGTAAGCAGGATCAGTATGATGATTGGGATGAACCAAACCCACTAGGGGTTTATGCAAGATCTAAGTATTTGGGAGAAAAATATGTTTCTATGAACAACAATAAACATTTAATATGTAGAGCAGGATGGATGATGGGTGGTGGTCCAAATAAAGATAAAAAGTTTATTCAAAAAATTATGAAACAGATTAAAAATGGAAAAAAAGAATTATTTATTGTGAATGATAAGTTGGGAACTCCCACCTATACCAAAGATTTTGCACTAAATGTCTCTTATCTATTAAATAAAAAATTTTGGGGTATCTACAACATGGTTTGCAATGGAGTAACAAGTAGGTTGGAAGTCGCTAGAGAACTAGTTAAAAATTTAAATTTAGAAGATCAAATTACTATTACTTCTGTAAATTCAGATTATTTTGCTGATGAATACTTTGCTGAAAGGCCTGCTTCAGAAAGACTTATAACTAAGAAATTAGATTTAAGGAATAGTAACAAAATGAGAGATTGGAAAATTTGTTTAAAAGAATATTTGGAAAAGTATTATAAAAGTTATTTATAGTTCATCATCTTTTCGAATTATTAACTTTAATTTAAAGAATTTGAATATATAAAAATATTTTTTTACTGTTTCCTTATTTTTTTAATTTAATCTATAAGAGGTAAGAACTACAAAGCAATTTTCTTACATTATTTTCTAGATTCTCTGAAGGTTGTCCAAAATTTCTAAAATAAATACAATTATTCCACGTTAATGGATAAAAAAAATTTGAGTTTCTTGCTATTTAGAAGGTTGTCAAGTTATTAAGAGCTTTAAGGACACACCTACATTAATAAGTTAATATAAATATTCATATTGAAAAAGTTACTTTGATAAATAAAGATATATCTACAATAAAAACATTATTGAGAGACTCAGTTCTCATTACAAGCTTTTCTATTTTTTCAATTTTAATTTTTGATCTACTACTTACAAAAATATATGGGCCAAGGGGTTTCTCTAAATTCTTTGAGAGTAATCAAGATGCTGGATTTATTAATAAAAGAGAATTTGTGGGGAGATTTGGAGGCCCCTTAGATGACTTTTCAAATAAAATTTCAATTGATAGTTTTGGAAATAGAAAAGTAATCAGTAGAAAATGTAATTTATCAGGAATAAATAGTGAAAATAGAAATCTAGTTTTTGTTGGTGACTCTATGACTGCTGGTTTTGAAGTCAAAGATAACGAACACTATGTATCAAGAATAAGTGAAAATTGTATTTCAAACGGATTAATAATAAACGGAGGAGTTAGAGCTCATGATACTCATATGGCTGCAGCAAATGCTGTACGAATTTTAAAAGAGTTTAATTTGGATCAATTAAATACAGTTATTGTTTATGGATTTTCTAGTAATGATTTTACTGAAAATGATAATAAAAATAGTTATCCCAATATGAAAGCGAGATTCGGATCTATTTTTGATCAAGAAAACTATAAGCCTAGAGCTAACTTAAATTATCTGAGACTAAGAATGTTTGTAGCAGATAATTTTTACTTTACGACTAAATTAATTAGACAATTGGAATTGAATAATAGGGAATTAAAATTAAAAGCCTCTAAAATAGATAAAAAGTCTTTTAGAGATGAATTTAATTCGGAAAAATGTGAAAGGGTTATCTCGATTCTGGATGCTACGTTTTCTTCAAAATCAATAAAAAGCAAAGTTTTTTTATTTGTTCACCCCGATTTTCTTAACTTTACTAACCTAGAAGAAACTAAATTAATGGAGAATTGCCTAATATCTGCGACAATAGATCATAATCAGATTTCTATATTACCAATACTTAGTTTTATTAATACAAAAGGGGACAAATTTAATTATCAAGAATTTATATTTAAAAGAGATGGCCACTATTCACCAAAAGGTCATTTATTTATTTCTGAAATACTTTTGCCAAAATTGGAATCTGCATTGTCAAAAAATAACTAACAAAAAAAGTATTATAAATTCTACTTTTATAAATTAACATGTATAGAAATTTAAATAATTATAATTTCAATAAAAATTTTATAATAATATTAATAAAGAGAAGCAATACTATTTGAAAGGCTATATTTTAGGTTTATCTTGTTTTTATCATGATAGTGCTGTTGCATTGTTGAAAGATGGTAATGTTATTTTTGCCGCTCAAGAAGAACGCTTTTCAAGGAAAAAAAACGATTCTAGATTTCCTTATAATACAATTAAACATATTTTGAAAACTTATAAAATTGACTTGAGAGATATAGAAAATATTGTTTATTATGAAAAACCATTATTAACATTTGAAAGATTATTAGAAACATATATTGCATCATCACCAAGAGGAATAAGATCTTTTATTGCAGCAATGCAAGTATGGTTAAAAGAAAAATTATTTTTAAAATCACATATCAAAAAACAATTTGAATTAATACAAAAAGAGATTTTGCCTAACAAAAACCCTGTTATACCTGATTTACTTTTTGCGGAACATCATCAATCCCATGCCGCAGCTGCTTTTTATCCTAGTCCATTTGATGATGCAGTTATTCTTTGCATGGATGGAGTTGGAGAATGGGCTACAACATCTACTTGGATAGGTAAAAGTAATAATATTAAACTTCTATGGGAAATAAATTTTCCTCATTCTCTTGGACTTTTATACTCAGCATTTACTTACTACTGCGGATTTAAAGTTAATTCTGGTGAATATAAATTAATGGGTTTAGCGCCTTATGGGTTGCCAAAATATGTACAAAAAATAAAGGAAAATCTTGTTGATATTAAGGAGGATGGAACATTTAGATTAGATATTAGCTACTTCAAATTCCATCGTGGATTTCGTATGACAAGCAATAAGTTTAGTAAATTATTTGGAATGAAGCCTAGAAAACCTGAGACAGAATTAACCCAATTTCATATGGATTTAGCTGCATCAATCCAAAGTGTTACTGAAGAAATCGTTATAAAGCTTGCTAAATCTTTACGCAAAGAGACAGACCAAAAGAATTTATGTATCTCTGGAGGTGTTGCCCTTAATTGTGTCGCAAATGGAAAATTACTTGAAGAAAAAATTTTTGAAAATATTTGGATTCAACCTGCAAGCGGAGATGCAGGCTCTGCTTTGGGTGCTTCTCTTGTCGGTTGGCATGAATATCATAAGCAGCCAAGGAAGGTTCAACCAGGAGATTCAATGAATGGAGCTTATTTAGGATGCAGTTTTTCAAATACAGAAATCACTAATTATTTGAAAAACATAGATGCACCTTTTCAAAGGTTCAATGATAAAGAACTTTTTGAGAAGCTAGCAGAATTACTTGATGCTGGAAATGTAATTGGTTGGTTTAACGGTGCTATGGAATTTGGACCAAGGGCTTTAGGGGCAAGATCTATTATTGGTGATCCCAGAAACAAAGAGATGCAAAGTGTAATGAATTTAAAAATTAAATTTAGAGAAAGTTTCAGACCTTTTGCTCCCTCAGTTCTTGAAGAAGATGTTAATAATCTTTTTGAAATTGAAACATTAAGTCCCTATATGCTATTTGTTGCAAAAGTAAAAAAGAAGCTTTGTAGGAAGATGACTAAAGAGGAAAAAGATCTTTTTGGGATTGAAAAATTAAATATCCAAAGATCTACATTGCCAGCAATTACACATGTAGATTATTCTGCAAGAATTCAAACAGTAAGTATGAAAACAAATCCCCGTTATCATGAATTAATAAATCAATTCAAAAAAAGAACTGGTTGCCCCGCCATAGTTAACACTTCATTTAATGTAAGGGGAGAACCCATAGTATGTACTCCAAAAGATGCATATAGATGTTTCATGAGAACGGAAATGGATGTTCTTGTGTTAGAGAATCAAATATTATTTAAAAATGAACAGCCTAAAATAAAAGGATATGAAAGTTGGAGAGAAGAGTTTGAATTGGATTAAAATGAAAAAAAAATGTTCAAAAAAAACACTTAGGGAGTTTGGACTCTTAATTGGTTTTGGGATCCCATTTTTCATTGGTTGGTTAATACCTTTTATTAGTGGACATGGGTTTAGATTTTGGAGTCTTTTTATTGGCTTACCTTTAATAATCTTTGGAGTTTTTTCACCATCATTACTTTTCTATCCTTATAAAGGATGGATGGCTCTAGGTAAATATCTTGGTTGGATAAATAGTCATATTATTCTAGGACTGGTTTTTTTAATTGTTCTTCAACCAATTTCTATTATTATGAAATCGCTTGGATATGATCCCTTAAAGAAGATTAACAAAGACTTGATTTCTTATAAAGAAAAAAGGGATTCTTCTATAATAAATTTGAAGAGAATTTTTTAAATATGGAAGATTTCATAGATCTTTTAAGAGATATTTGGGACTTTTTAAAAATTAGGAAAAAATATTGGCTAGCTCCTTTGATAATTACAATTGTTTTTATGGGTGTTCTAATAGTTTTTACTCAAGGTTCAGTAGTGGCTCCATTTATTTATACACTTTTTTAAAGTCTTATTACGAAATTAATTGCGCAGAGATCACATATTAACTTTTAATTAGTTTTTTTGATTGCTATCGGATAATTAAGGATCATTATTGTAAAAATATTTTTCTATTCGATAACCTAAAACTGCTTTTCAAAACTCGTTAGCGCCAAATTTTAACAATTAGTTGTCTTTATAAAACAGATTCAGCTCCTACTTTAAATGTCATTTGTTAATCATTGGTGTATTCAAGAAAGTTAAAGAAATAGGAGATAAAAAGTTATACTTAAAAGTAAAATCTTGAAAAATGAGGATTTGTTATATCATCTCAAACTTAACTGTTTTACCTTCAGGAAATATATTTGAATTAACTGCCTGCAAATTAAATGATATCTATGGAATAAAAATTAATTTTTTATTACTCAGCGATACAAACTCAAAACTTGAGAGTAGACTATCTTCTCTGGGATTTAAAGTTGATAGTATTTCTTGTAAGAAAAAAACTGATTGGCCTAAAGCTTTATTCTTTACAATTTTATATTTAATTAGAAATAGAGTAAATATTATTCACTGTCATTTATTGACGGCCAATATTATCGGCTTAATAGCTGGAACATTTTGTCTTATTCCATACAGGTTATACACAAGACACCATGCAATGGAACATCATAGAAGACATAAAAAAAACCTTATTTTTGATTATTTATCAAATAGCTTAAGCACACATATTCTGACTTATTCTGATGTTGTAACAAATATTTTATGTAATTTAGAAAAAGTAGATCGTAGAAAAATTCATCAATCTTATCCATCGATTGATTTAAAAAAATATGCAAATAATCATGAATTAAGAACAAATATGTTGCGTAAATATGATCTTAAAGAATCCGATATAGTGGTTGGTGTTTGTTCAAGGTTTGATCCCTATAAAGGTCTTAAATATATAATTGAGGGTTTTGAAATGGCCTCAAAGAAGCATAAAAATATTAAAATATTATTCTTTGGTGCTAGTGGGATCGAATTCGAAAGCTTATCTAAATATGCAGAAATAAATTTTCCAAATAATTCATATAAATTTATAGGATACGAAAATAATATGTTAGCCGCTTATTCAATTATGGATATTTTCATTCATGTCCCAATTGCTTATGATGAGGAAGCATTTGGTTTAGTTTACTTAGAAGCAATGGCATCTGCAATTTCTTGCATATTCACAATTTCTGGAATATCTGGAAGTATAATAAAAAATAATAAAAATGCTCTTATTGTTGGATATAAGAGTTCAATAGACATATATAGGGCTCTTGATAAACTTATTTTAAATAAAAATTTTAGAAAGAAAATTGGAATACAAGCTCAAAAAGATGTTATCAATTTTTTTCCAGAAAATGAAGTATATAAAAATCTCTCTGATCTATATAAAAAATTAATAACGAATAAATAATTTTTGCAATTTTAAGTGAATTTAAAAACTTTTAACAAAAAAAATTTTTGGAAGAAACAGATCCAGAAGTGTATTAATTGTTAATAGTGAGAATCCTGCAATATTAAAGAATTACAAATTTTTTAAATAATTTTCATTCTAAATACCTGAATATATAGTTAAGTCTCCAAAAGAAATTTTACTGATATGGTAAATTTTAGATAGTGCAGCGCCAACTTCTTCTGGCATTGCGGCCAAAATCCTAATGTGTAGTTTATTCTTTATTTCTGAATTATTCACTGATTTTTAATATTCTAAAAAATGCTAGAGCAAAAACTAGAAAAGTTGATTAATAATTACCCAGATTTCCCAAAAAAAGGAATTATGTTTAAAGACATCACACCCATTTTGGCTAATCCAGAAATATTTTCTGAAGTTATAGATAGAATGTCTTCCTATTCGATAAATCAAAATGCAGACGCTTTAATTGCTGTCGATGCTAGGGGTTTTTTGTTCGCAACTGCTATTGGATTAAAACTCTCCAAGCCGGTAATTTTAGCTAGAAAACCAGGGAAGCTACCTGGTGAATTATTACAGAAAAAATATGATCTGGAATATGGCTCAAATTTATTATCATTGCAAAAGAGTTCTCTTGAGATAGGAAAAGAATTCGTCATTATTGATGATTTGCTAGCGACTGGAGGAACTGTGAATTGCATAAAAGAAATTTTGTTAAACGCAGAGAAAATTATTTCGGGATTAATAGTTGTTGTAGAGTTACTTGATTTGAATGCAAGATCTAAGTTCGATTTTCCAATAGAATCTGTAATAAAATATTGAATTACTTTTTAAAATCTGTCGTTAAGATTGATTGTTATTTAAGTATATATAGTAATTTAATTTTTCTAAAGAATAATATTCTGCAAAGAATTTCAAAAATTGTATTTAAATAAAGAATTTTATTAATAATAAAGTTTATATTTATCTATAACTTGAGGAAAAGACAAATTAAAAAAGTTGGAAGTGCAATATGGTTTTTTCAAAAGAATCATATTAAAAGACAAATAAATAATTTTGAAAGAAAAATCTCCTCGAAGCTGTCCCCATTTAAAGCGCAGGAATACATTTATTCAAGAGGTTATGCTAGATATGCTTTATCTAAGTTATTTAATATTGATCCTTTAAAGGTACCAATGTTTTCTATGCCAGGAGAACAACCAATTTTAAAAGATGGATGGGGTAATATTAGCTTAAGTCATTGTAGGGATGCAATTACAATAGCCTGGTCATCAGAAAAGATTGGAATTGATATTGAAAGAAGTGATAGGAAATTTGATTATGAAAAATTGTGCCAAAAATATTTTTCAAAAAAAGAAAAGATAAATTATGAAAAACTGAAATATATTGATAAAAGATTATATGTATTAGAAAACTGGATAATGAAAGAGGCCTCTTTTAAATGTCAGAGTAAAAAAAAGTCATTTGATATTTTTGAATGGGAGTGGGATAAAGATTCGAATCATTGTTCAAATAGAAAATCAAATAAAAATCTAAATTTCACTTTGATAAAATATAAAGAATGGAGTATTGGCATTTCTTCTGAATTGAGAAATAATCATATTATTTGTGTGAATTAAGAAAAACGATAAGGTATATTATTAAATTCCATTCAACTAAAAAATCAATTTTGATATAATTGCAATACACTTTTAAAAAAAGAAATATATGAAAAAATTTTTTAAAATTTCTAAATTAGTTCAATTTTTAATATTTATATTAAAACTAGAAAATTTTATTATTTTTATTTCTAAGTTCTCCTCTATTTTTACAAAAGCTTTACCTCCCCCAAATTTTTATAAGAAAAAAACATTTAAAAAAATCAAGAGAGATAAAGTAAATTTTTATGTTGATGTTAGTGATTATATGCAATGGTATTTGTTTGCAGATATAAGTGATAATTCATGGCTTTATGCTTACAATTCCCTCAAAAACAAATCAAGATTTAATGTTATAGATATTGGATCTAATGTAGGAGCCTTTACTCTTAAACTCGCAAAAAAATGTTATGAAGATAAAAAAGAATTTAATATTTATTCTTTCGAACCAAACAAGCATATTTTTAAAACTTTTGAAAATAATATCAACTTGAATAAAAAAGTATCTAATTATATTAAATATTTTGAAAAAGCTTTAGGCAATTCAAATAGTACAGTTGATTTGTTATTAAATAAAGAAAACTCTGGGGGCTCTAGAATAATAGATAGTTCTTCAGATCTAATTTCTCAAGAAAATTCTTCAACTGTTGAGCAAATCAAATTAGATGATTTTATTGAAATAAATAATATTAATTTTGTTGATTTTATAAAGATAGATGTGGAAGGATTTGAACCCTTTGTATTAGATGGCTCGACTAGAACTTTAGAAAAATTTAAGCCAGATTTGTATATTGAAATTTCTCCGAAATGGTTTAAGGAATTAGGAAGATCGTCTTCCGATTTATTAAATTCCCTTGAATCGATGGGATATGTAATTTTTGTAGATAGGACTAATTTCCTTAGAAAATTAAATGAATTTGATAAATTATCCAATGTAAATCAGTTTAATATATTAGCTAAATATAAAAAACACTAAATATGAAAAATTATTTAAATATTAATAACCTAGAGATTTATTTATACTACTTTAAATTTTCAATAAATTTATTTAATATTTTTGATTTTGAAGCACAAGAACTAATTTTTCTGTAGCCATTCTCTTTAGGATGTCCATCAAGCTCATAAAAATCAGAGGAAGAAAGTTGACATTTTCTAAGATCTGCGATTAATATTTCTTCCTGAATAGAATTGAGAAAATATTCTAAATCATTATTAATTTTAGAAGTATAAAATTCATCAACATCAGTTTTATAGAGATCATTTGTTGGCAGAATAATAAGAAGAAAATTATCTTTTCCATATTCTTTTATAGATGTATAAATATGTTTAATAGAGTTTTCTATATTTAAATTAGTTGAATAATTTCTTGAATCAACTTTTTTGAAATATCTATCAACTTTAGATTTAACCTTCATTGTTTTAAATTTAAGAGAGTCCTGAACCTTTAACAACATAGGAAGTAAACCGCTTTTAACTTTCTTATCTGCAATTGATAAAATTTCATCATTTGATAGATAATTATCTATGTGCCAAAATACAAATCTTTTTTTTGATAAATTAGAAATAATATAAGATCTTTTTGGCTCTTTAACGACCTTATAGTGTTCATTACTTATCCCTTTTGGCATAATTGCTAGTATTGCAATTTTCGAATTTAATTCTTTTTTTGCATATTTCTAATGAGTTTGACATTCCCTCAAGACTATATCCTGGGATAGCTGTATTAATTGAATTAAAACCTTTATTACAAAGTTTCTGCTCTAAACTTTCTGTCCATGAGAAATTAGAACCTGTACCTTGAGTAAGAGAATCTCCAGTTATTACGACATCATAAGTATTATCTTTTTTTATATTTCTATCTTCTATATTGCACGAAATTGTCTTTCTGAATCCATTTTCATCTGTATTAAATTTATAATCAAATTCAATTCCACCTCCGTAAATGCCAATATGTCTATATTCTTTTGAAGAACCAAATTTGATAATGTTATTTTCGTTATCGCTAAAAATACCTTCTTTACTAATCAAGTGTACTTTTGATTGCTTTTTTGGCAGATATAAAGATTTCAATATAAAATCTGCGATAAAAAATGTAACGCATAATGATGAAAATAAAACTACTAATTTTATTAAATTATTTTTCATCAAAGATAAAACAAGATGATATTAGTAATTATATTAAATGGAGCCAAGGGGATTTGAACCCCTGACCCCCTGCATGCCATGCAGGTGCTCTACCAGCTGAGCTATGGCCCCAAATCTCNAAACGTTACTGATATAAATCTATTAAAAGATTTCTTTAGTAACCAGCCTAATTAATATTGTACTTTATAGTTTTTGATTAATAGATTCTTAAACTTTAAAATATGCCTAGAGATTTACAAGTTGTAGCATGCTTTTGGATGCTATTGGGAATGTTTAGGGTATTTGGGTACTAACAAAGCGAAGTTATATAATCATTTTACTTTCAAATCCTTAGATAAAATTTTAGAAAAGGAAACTTAAAGCATTTAGTTATTTAAATAAAAAGTCTTAAGTAATTCAATAAATTAATATTTTTTAGAACATGAAATCTTGTAAAAAATATTTCTAAATATAATTTGATTATAAAAATTAAAATTTAAAAGTTATAAATCCTTGATCTAAGAAAAGACAAGACATAATTTAAGAAATTCTTTTTATCTGAAAATCTTAATAGCCATAAAAGAAGATAAAGCTAAATTAATTAAAAGTAAGATTGGTTGCGATCCATTTGCAGAATTTTATAGATAGATTAAGAGTTGAAAAGAGTTTATTTAGGCAAAGTTTATGACGTGATAAATGAAAATTTATCAAAACTTATAATGAAATTAATTTTTTTGGTAGAATAAGACTTATTTTTTTTTAATTTCTATGAGCAATATAAAATCTATATCAGAAAAATATTTTGAGAAGAATGCTCAAAAATATACAGAAGATTATTATCTTAGTCAAATTCGACACCCTAAGTGGCAAAGACAAAAAACGATAGAGAAACTAGTTAAGAAATTTTTTAAATCATCTTCTTGCAAAATTCTAAACTTAGGATGTGGTCCTGGTCTTTTAGAAGAAAATCTNTCNTCATTTGGTTTTTCTGGAATAGGCATTGATTCATCTCCCGCCATGATAAACCTTGCAGGAAATAGGTCATTAGAGAAAGGGTTTTCAGAAAAGTGGCAATTTATTGTTGGAGATTGCGAAAAAACTAAATTAAATTCAGGTGAGTTTGATTGCGTTATTGCATCTGGATTAATTGAATATATGCCTACTGATGAAAAACTTCTTAAAGAAGTTAAAAGATTATTGAAAGATGACGGGATATTAATATTAAATATTACTAATCTTTTTGGCTGGTCAACTTGTCTTAATAGAATTGGGCATTACATGAAGAAATCTAGAAAGATAGTTAATATAGTAAATTGGATTAAAAAAGAATATCTTAAGGAAAAAGTTGCAGTCAATAAATTGAATTTTTTTCCAAGAAAACATTTCCCAGCACTATTTATAAGAAGAGCAAAAAAAAATGGTTTTGAATTAATGTTTTCAGAATATCAAGGATTTACAGTTCTACCCTCACCGTTAGATCTTATTTTTAATATCATTCCAGGGGATTTAAATCATAAATTAGATTTTCTTAGATATACCCCACTAAAGTTTTTAGGAGCTAGTAACCTTTTAGCTATGAGAAAAAAGTAAATGATTGATAATCTCAAATTAAGAAAAATATTCAGCAGCCTAATATACAAAAGTTTTTTTTCTAAAAAGAAAATAGTTGGAAATAATCTAATAGCTCTTGATTATCATTATTTCACAGATAATTCAATTAATTATCCTAAATTGGGATTAGAAGTTTCTTATTCAGTCTTAGATAAACAACTCAAAATTTTCTCAGAACTTTTTGAACCATTAGAAATCGATTTTGCCTTAACAACTTTTCTAAAAAAACAATCAAATAATAGTAAACCTGCTATTTTAATATCTATTGACGATGCAGATAAATCAATCAAATATGCCCTAAAGTATTTCATGAAATATCAAATACCAATAACCTTATTTATTCCTATAGGTTTATGTATAGACAAAAATAAAAAGGATGGTGTAAGGAGCAGAATCTTATGTCGATATCGTGAACTATTTTCTAGTCGCGAGAGATTAACATTAAAAGAAAAATCAAAGTTCTTTGACCGAATAATTAATTCTAGTTTTCAACAGTTGTCCGAATATGAAATGCAACTAGGATTTCCAAAAAAAGAAAAAAATATTACTGCTTCTAGAGAACTACTTTCTTTGAAGGAAATTGAAGATATTGCAAAAAATCCCTTAGTCACAATTGCATCGCACTCTATGAGTCATAATTCACTTGCTGAACTCCCAGAAAACTGGCTTAAGTGGGAAATTAAAAAGTCTAAAGAATATATAAAAGCTTTGCAAGGTAAATCTGATCTATTCGCTTATCCTTTTGGGCATAAGAAATCATATAATCAAAAAGTTAAAAAACTTCTTCATGAAGAAGGAATAAAATACGCCTTTTCAACAAGTTCTGAAATAATAAAAAAGAGATCAGATTTGTTATCTTTAGGTAGAGCACCAATGCTTAATTTTGATAATGAGGCCTATGTATGTGGTTCCGCTTATGGAGCTTTTCATTATTGGGATAAAATCCTTTTAAGGTAAATAAATTAATAATCTTATCAGGAGATTTGAGTTTTACATATCCATTTGGCTAGATAATGAATGATCTTTGAATTACATTAGATAGTAGTTTTAAATATGGAGAATTAATAAATATACTAAAATGAAGAAATATAAATGAAACTATTAATTTATAATTTTTAGACAATTATTCTTTTGAGGATACTTTAAATAAACTTTATAGTTATACAAAAGACTTGTGATTAATTTATTTTAATATGATAAGTTTAATTACTTTTATTAAGTGTTTAGTGTTTAAAAGTCTGCTGGACGTAATAATTTGTTTATCAAAAGCAAATTTTAAATAATTTTGAAATCAAATTTAAAATTAATAGGAATAAATATTTTTGTCACTTTTTTCTTAGTAGAATTCATCTCTTCAATTTTTTTTCAAGATAAGTTGCAAAAAATCTTTCCAGAATATCTAAATGAGCCTAAAACTTTTGGCAGGGGATATCCCTTAGGACATTTTGTTGCTGACAATTTAAAAGGTTTTGATATAAAAAAAAATTCAAACAAAGTTCTTTCTTATTTACCTCCAGAAACGCCTCCATATCCAGTATGGGGTAATAATATTGGTTGTTTTGATTATGAAATTAATAAAAATAGTAAATATGATATTTATCTTGCAGGTGACAGTCATACTTGGGGTTATGCTCCAATAGAGAAAAAATTCGGAACTCTACTTGAAGAACAATCTAAATTAAATGTTGCTGGATGTGGCGTTAGTCATACTGGACAAAAACATCAATTTCAAAAATTTAAAGAAATAATTAAATCTCTTGAATATATTCCGAAATATGTAATCGTCAATAGAGATTTTAATGATATTGATAATGACTATTTTCATCCACATTCAACTATTATTGATGGTTATCAAATAGATGATATTAGATTATTAGTTAGTGAAAGTAGTATATCTTTTGAGAAAAAAAAATATCAAGAAATGAAAGAATATCTAGATTTCAAAGTTTCACAAAGATCTAATTATCAACTAGGAAGATTTGATCCAAGAAAATATTCATCTAGTGCCATAATACTAATTGACATGCTTTATAAACCTCTAAAAAATATAAGTTATGAAAAAAAGCCTAAATGTTCTGTAAAAAATACAGGAATATATTATTTCTCAAACTGTTTGCCTCAAAAGGTATTGAAATATGATCTTGATTCAGAAATTATAAAACCTAATAAATCTTCAATATTAGAATGGATAAAACATTCAAAAGAAAATAATTATAAATTAATATTTTCTGATGCTAATCTTTCAAATTTTTTGCTTAAGGTAAATGGTGAGGAAAAATTTAGTAGGAATTTTTGTAATTTCATAAAAAATAATGGGATAGGATGTTTCGAATTTCGTGATTACATAGAAAATAATAAGATTGATTTTAAAAAAACTTTATGGAAAAAAGATGGTCATTATAATTTCTATGGCAACAAATTATATGCTAATCATTTATTTGAAATCCTTAAAAATTACCGTTAAAAAATAATACTCAATTAATTAATATCTTGCTCCAAGAATTTTTGACTTTAGTTCATATTACCAAGATTTATATACTATTCTCCCGATTAGTTCACGAATCGCTTCTGAACTTCTATTAAAGTAATATGAACTAGGAATCCAAATAAGAGGATTACGCAATTCTGAAATAAGATTTTTACTTTTTTTAAAGTCGACAGGATAAGGTAATACATTTATTCCTTCTCTCTCAAAAATTTTTTTTGCTCTTTTCATATGGAAAGCACTAGTAACTAATATGATTTTTTTTTGCTCAAAGTTTTTTTCTTTATCGAGTAATTTCTTAATTGCTTTAGCTTCTTCGAAAGTATTAAAAACAGGACGTGTAGTGAAAAGGTCTTTTTTGGGAATACCCATTAAAAAAGCTTCCTCCATATAGATATCACCTTCAGGGGGTAAAGTAGGATTCAAAGGATTTATTCCTCCAGTAAATATTAATTTTTCTGATTTATTTGCTCTATAAAGATTTATTCCAGAAATAAACCTATCTGGGTCATTCCATTCAATTATTTTTGTATCTCCAGGAGGTAAATGCCTCCCCCCACTTAGTACAACAATTCCATCTGAGGAAGAAATGTCGGCATAATTCAATCTTTCCCAGGGATGTTCTAATACTCTCCATAAAGTTTCAGAAGTAATGCCATTACTGAAAATAAATAAAAAAATAATTGAAGAATAGATAAATTTTAATTTTCTTCTGAAAATAAAAACAACCAAAAGAATTAAAACAATTCCTAATGGAGAAAAGATTAGAGGGAGTAACTTAGAGAGTAAAAACGTAATAGAATTTTTAACTTTTATAAGTTTAATTAAAATTAAGAAAAGAAGTTAAAATTTAATTATTAAAACTTAATTTTTTCAAAATAATGAAAATAAAAGATTAATTCTACGTCTTAGCGCTTTGCTAGTTTTGATTAATATTTTTAATTCTGATTTGGTTAGGCCGCCAAAGAAAAGGGTTAAAATAATAAAAAATCCTATTATAAAAATTAATATTTTATGAGTTAAAAATAAAAAAGGATCATATTGATTAGCCAGAAAACTAACTAGAAAGCTTGTTGAAAGAGAAAAAATAGCTAATGGATATGGCCAATTTACATAAAAAAGCCTATTAGAAAATATCGTAATAAATAGGTTTTTTATTATATAAGAGAGAAGAATTGAAAACCCTATTGATGAAATACCATAAATTGGAGATAAAAATAAGAAAATTCCTATGAATGAAAATATAAATAATATATAGGAGATTGTGAAATAATAAATTTTCTTTGAAATAAAAAATCCTATGCCAGTAATGTCATTAATAATTTCAATTGTTAGTCCAATACTTAAAGGCAATATTAAAGTATAAGCGGATGTATACTCTTTACTTCCTAAGAAATTAATCAAGTTAGAAGAAAATAAAGATAATAATGTAATTGAGATAGATGAAATTAATATAACTATTTTGAAAATAAAAATAAATGAATCTTTTGATTTAGGATCTTTATAAGAATTTAGATATATTGGTCCCCATGCGGCTGAAAAAGCTGAACCTATAACTAAAATTATGGAAGATATTTTATAAGCTAATGCAAAAAGTCCAAGATCGTAATCTGATAATACTGACTTGATCAGTATCCTCTGAATTAATGGTGAAAATGTTTCTAGCATAACCACTAAACCTAATGGAATTGCAAAGATAATTAGTCTTCTGATTAATTTGATTTCTACTGAAAAAAGGTTGTCTAAAAAAGATTTTTTAGAACATAAAATTATACTTACTAACGCAACAATGAATCTTGAGGATAAATATAAGGTTAAAACTTGTGAAATTGATAAACTATTTCTAGGTATCGTGAAAAATAATAAAAGGGTTGGAATAATATATGAAATTACTGATAGAAATGCATAATATCTTCTGCTACTTGTCCATTGTAAGAGTCCTAAACCTGCATTAATTACAACTAAAAAAGGTATCTGTATTAAAAAAATAATAAATGTCAGATTCGAATAAGAAGAAAAAATTGAATTATCAAGAGGTATTAGAAAAGAAAAAATTAGATATATTATGGTAATGAGAAAAAGCGAATACAATATTTGAATAAGAAAGCCATGATTGCCAATCTTTTTACGTTTAGACTTTTCAATAGGGTCATTTATTAATCTGCCTACTGCTTGATCTTGTCCAAATATTGAGGTATTCGCAATGAAAATAATTGCTGTAAATAAAAATTCAAGATTGCCAAATTCATCAGGAGTGAAATTACGAGCTAACAAACCAAAAGCAAAAAAACCTGAAAAAATATTTAGAGTTTTGGCAATAGCATAAAGTCCTGAGCCTTTTGCCAATGAAGAGAGAACGTTTTCTCTGGTAAAATCTGCTAATTTATTTTCCAAACTAATTAATTCATCCTCACTTTTTTATAAAATTTAACATCTGCGGAAGATAAAAACATTTAATTTAATTTGCTTCAATTTTCTTACTTTTTTTCTGCTATCTCTTCAAAGATTTTTACCCACCTTTTAGCAAGAGCATGAGAATTATAAGAATTGAACCAATTAATATTTTCTTCTTCCTTTGAAGTTGACAAATTGAATTTAGAATAACAACTTGTTATGTGAGAGGTAACATCCTCAATAGATTTAACATCCAATATTTGGGGTGGTAATGTATACCCAAACTTAGTTTTAAAATAATCATTAGAAAAATTTACTGATTGCATAAATGGAACACCCAAAGCAATACATTCCCAACTGGTAGATCCCCATGTTTCATAAGGCGAAATAACAAATTCTCCAACTGCTAACTGGGCATATTTCGATAAGATATAAGAAATATTTGAACGAGGTAAGAGAGGCAACCATTCAACGTATTCCTTTATTGAAAGATCTGAAATAAGTTTTTTGGACTTATTAAGATCAGGCCCCCATTCTGAAAGGAAAAGTTTTATGTCTTTGTTGGGAAATTGCTCAATAAATTTCTTAAATCCGATAATTAAAAGATTATTATTTTTATTATTATCTGACCAAGTTTGAAGGTCAAATTGATTTGAATCATAAAACCAAAGATGTCTCATAAATGAAAATATTTTGAAAGTCTTTTCATTTGTTATTTTTTTAATTAGTGTATTATTTAGTTTTTTTAAAGCATTTTCAGGAGGCAAGTCCGTTCTCTCTTGATAATAGACAGGCACATGCATTGATTCGAAAGGGATGGACAATCTTCGCAAAACATCGTCAGTATGACCTGGCATCCAATTAATTATTTTCCTGCTATCTCTCAGTCCCTCAACTTGATAATGAAGTAGAAGTTTTCTGAATGGGAATTCTAGATTAATAGTAGATAATTTTTTTAGCATCATATTATCTCCAACCCATTCTATTCCTGTACCATATGGATAAAAAACATCTAACCTTCTTTTTATACGTTTAAATATTGCCGGCGTTAGACCTGATCCTACACATATATCGTATCCTGAGATTGCTTCAGAGAATGATTTTAGACTTAAGGGAAATTTAAGTCTATCTGGTCTTCCAATAACTGATATTAATCCATTAGGAATGTCTAGATAAGATATATGATTTTGAAATTGGTCAGATAAAAAGCTATCCCATGATGGAGAATGTATTGGATTCGAATCTTTTTTCCCTTCATTACTATAAAGGAACAAATGAGTATCAATTCCTAAATCTAGAAGATATCTCAAAAAGGCAAAATTATTATTACATGTATTACCAATAAGAGCGATCCTCATTCATATGGTTTGAATTAATTAAAATAATAAAATACACTTCAAATTTCTGCAAATGATCTGATAGGGTGTTTTTTGTTATCTACCCCTGACTTAATATTTTTCAAATAATATGGATAATTCTATTTCAGACAAAATTTACAATCAAAAAAATATTTGGGATTGTGTCATTTCGACCATCGATGAGTTAGCAATTAAAGATCCTTTTGAGGTTGGCTTTATTAATAGAAATTATAGGAGCGGTGACTTGTCTCCATACTTAGAAAGACTAATAGGCATTGGATTTAATGATCAAGGGAAAGTATTAGATGCAGGATGTGGTTATGGTCAATGGTCTATCGCCCTTGAATGTTTAAATAATAATGTTGTAGGGATAGATCTTGAACCCAAAAGGATAGAGTTCTGTAAATCATTAAGTAAAAAACTCTTATTAAAAAATAATACCTATTTTTATAATAATCTCTCAGATTTAAAAGGTGATTTTACTAATGATTTTGATGCAATTTTTTCATACGCGTCTCTTCCTTTAACTCCTTTTTTAGAAACTATTGAATTATTTAATCTAATGCTTAAACCAAAAGGGAAACTTTATTTAAGTTGTTATGATTTAGGTTGGATGATCTATAATATTGAGAAGAACCACGGGAAGGAAAAAAATTATGACTCTAGGAAATGGGCTATTGAATCGATAAAAAATACAAACTATTATCTTGCTAATAAAACATTTAATAAATCCAACTCAAATGAGGGTATGTATACTCCTAAAGAGATAATTCTTGAAAAATTGGATAATTTAGGGTTTGAAATAATCTCTATATGCGGTGATGGGTTAACTACAAATAAAGAAGGGAGAGGGAAGTACCCATTTTTTCTATCTGAATATGATTCATACACTGCTGTCTATGAGATTGTATGTAAAAAAAAATAAGTTTAGAGTCCTAAAACTTTTTTCTGAATAATAAATGTTATAAAATGAACAGTATTTTCAAATATATAAATATCTTTATTATTTTAATTAATTTTTCATTATGAAAAGAATCGGAATTTTTGCATATAATTTTAAACACAAAAAAACATACGAAGGACTTATTAAATTATACTTACATGGTTATTTACCAGAATGTATATTTGCAGCAGAACCTATAGAGATAAAATTTTATAAATCTAAATTTAGAGAAACTGTTAAGGGAATGGATTATATGCATCCAAGAGATTTAGCGTTAAAGCTTAACATTCCATATTATGTTGTCGATCATAAAAGTGAAGAATGTATGAGGCTAATAAAAAAGAATTCTCTTGAGTTAGGAATTATTCTTGGGGCAAGAATAATTCCCGAAAAAATAATTAATTCCTTTCACTTTGGGGTACTTAATATGCACCCTGGGTTGTTACCTGAAAATAGAGGGCTAGATAATACAAAGTGGGCAATTATAAATGGTCTTAAGCAAGGTGTGAGCACTCATTTAATAGATAAATATGTAGATAAAGGTTTGCTTATAGATAAAAGAGAAATTAATGTTTACCAAGATGACACATTAATAGATCTATTCCTTAGATTACAGGACCTAGAACTTAAAATGATGATTGAGTATCTTGATAAATTGCGTGATGGGAAGCATATTAAATATAAAAAATTAGGAGAGGGTAAAAGGTATAGATCAGTGCCTTGGGAGATTGAGAAGAATTTATTTAAAGAATTCCAAATGTATAAAAATAATTATTAAAAAAAATCCATTTTATTTTGTAAATAATGTAATTAGCTGTGTAAAAAAGTTGAAATTTAGAAAAAAAATCCTAAAAATATTCTTAAAATAATTTCTAGAAGCAGTACTTTAAATAAAATGAGCTAGGGACAAGCTTTGCCTTGCTAAGTATATAGAATAAAGGTCTCAAGAATTTGAATCGTTT
>FUFK010017249.1_pt1 | contig 27082 bp, 28 predicted proteins | sample 1021851 | NCBI WGS metagenome assembly FUFK01 (sample SAMEA51879418, study PRJEB19060) | metagenome
ATTTTCTGAAAAAATTGATGAATTAAACCAAGAAACAGATAATTTGATGGAAGAACTTGATAAATGGCAAATTTAAATATTAAATTTAATGGAAAAGAGTTTTTGCTATCTTGTGAAGATGGGCAAGAAGAGCATTTAGAGGAATTAGCTATATATTTAAACGAAAAATTTAATAATCTTAAAAACTCTTTAGGAAATATAGGGGAGAGTAAACTTTTACTTATAACTTCTATCTCTGTTTTAGATGAATATTATGAGACTAAAAAAAAAATCGACATACAAAAAAAAGAAATAAATAAAATTACTGAGAAATTTAAAGAACTCAAATCTTTAGTATATAATTATAGAGATTTAAAGGAAAAAGAGATAACTGAATTAAGTAAAAACCAGGATGATCTAAAGAATGAAATCGAAGCAAATAAGAATGATTATGAGACTTTAGTTGATAAGACTACACTCGAGTTAGAAAATTTTATCAAAAGAAATGATCCAGACACAAAGACTAATTAACTAAAGTGTCTAAGGAAAATTTAAGAAAAAAATTAATCAATTTAAGAAAAACTAATTTTAATGAACAAGGTATAAACATTATCCAATTTAAAAGGATATTGAAAAAATTAAATTTAAAAAAAAAAATTCATATTGGTGGATATTATCCGATCAATAGTGAAATAGGATGTTTAGATATTTTAGAAGAGTTAGAAAAAAATAATTTTAAAATATCATTACCAGTTACTAAGAAAAATAATGATATGGATTTTTATGAATGGTCTTTTCAAGACTCGCTTAAAATTAGTTACCAAGGTATTCCTGAACCAAATACCAAAAAAAAAGTTTTTCCTGATATTTTGATTGTTCCCCTTGTTGGATTTGATAATAATAAATTTAGATTAGGTTATGGGGGCGGATTTTATGATCGATATATTATAAAACTTTCAAATTTGAAAAAAGTTTTAACAGTTGGATTTGCTTTTTCATTTCAAAAAATTAAAAAGATTCCAATAAACAAGTTTGATCAAAAATTAGATTTTATTTTAACAAATAAAGGAATAATAAAATGAATATTTTATTTCTAGGAGATATAGTTGGAAACAGTGGTTGTAGTGCAATAAAAAAATTTTTACCAAAAATTATAAAGACAAAAAAAATAAACTTTGTTGTTGTAAACGGTGAGAATGCTGCAAAAGAAGGTGTTGGAATAACTGAGAATATAGTAAATGAATTACTTAGTTGTGGAGTTGATGTAATTACTACTGGTAATCATGTCTGGGATCAAAAAGAAACATTTGAATTTATTAAAAATCAAAAGAGATTATTAAGACCACTAAATTTGTCTGGCGATGTTGCAGGCGATGGTTTTGGCATTTATGATTCTTTTGGTGGTTACAAAGTTGGTGTATTAAATTTAATTGGAAATGTTTTTATGAAAAAATCTGATGATGTCTTTATAAAAAGTAAAGAATTCTTAGATCAAAATACTCTTAAAGAAAAATTTGATTTTCTTATAGTTGACTTTCATGGTGAGATTACAAGTGAGAAAATGGCCATTGGCCACGTATTTGACGGGAATGCTACATTTGTTGTAGGCACTCATACTCATGTGCCTACTAACGATGGAAGAATTTTAAGTAAGGGAACTGCGTATTTAACAGATGCAGGAATGTGTGGTGATTATAATTCAGTAATTGGGATGAATGCTGAAAATTCTATTAACAGGTTTTACAAAAGAGACTCTTTAAAACATTTTCCTGCTGAAGGAGAGGCTTCACTTTGTGGAGCAATTATTGAAGCCAATCCAAAAAACGGTTTGGCATCAAATATAAGTCAATTTATATTTGGTGGTCAACTTCAGAAAGAATTTTAAATCATGGCAGGCCATTCTCATTGGGCAGGGATTAAACATAAAAAAGGGAAAGCAGATAAGCAAAGATCTGCTATGTTTTCTAAACTATCAAGGGAAATTACAGTAGCAGCAAAACTTGGAGATAAAAATCCAGACATGAATTCAAGATTAAGATCTGCGATCCAGGCTGCTAGATCAGCAAATATGCCGAAAGATAATATTGAAAGAGCCATCGACAAATCGTCAATAGCGGCAGACTCTAATTTTGAAAATATAAGATATGAAGGATTTGGACCTGCAAAAACAGCAATAGTAGTTACTACTTTAACAGATAATAAAAATAGAACTGCATCAAATATAAGAACAATTTTTCAAAAATATGGAGGGGGACTTGGCACTCAAGGTTCAGCATCTCATAACTTTATTCAATTAGGAGTTATTAAAATTGATAAAGAAGAAATGGGTGAGGAAAAAGTTTTCAACCTAGCAACTGAAGCCGGAGCTACTGATTGTATATTTCATGAGAATTATTATGAGATATACACAAATAATGATGAGATATATGATGTAAAAAATTTATTGGAAAAAGAGATTTCAAATTTTATATCTACTGAAATTGAATGGATTCCTGTAAATAAAATTAATCTAAATGACGAAGATAAAGAAAAAATGAAAAAGTTTTTGGAAATTTTAGAAGATGATGATGATGTTCAAAACGTTTTTACAAATGCAAATTAATTTAATTTTATGTTAATAATTGGGATAGATCCTGGAATAACTGGTGCAATTAGTTTTTTTGAAGATGGAGAATTAAAGGATGTAATTGATATGCCTACTATGGCATCAGGCAATAAGAATAAAAAGCAAATTAATAGTAGCCAAATATTTAATGAAATATCTTTAAGAATTCAAAATCATAAATCTGAGAATATAAACGTAGTAGTAGAACAAGTTTCAGCAATGCCTGGACAAGGTGTTACTAGTATGTTTAATTTTGGACAATCATTTGGAGTTTTAAAAGGTGTTTGTGCTGCAATGCAACTACCAATTTTTTTTGTAAGACCTGCAAAATGGAAAAAGCATTATGATTTAATAAATTCTCAAAAAGACTCTAGTAGAGTTAAAGCAATCGAAATGTTTCCTAAGTTTTCATCGATGTTATCTCGAAAAAAAGACACCAACAAAGCAGATGCAATATTAATAGCTAATTATCATCTAAATTCACAAGAAAAATAATATTTAGCTTACCTTTAAAGACAAATTCATGACACATTTTAGTGTGAAATCAATTAAATGGATGCAGATATAACTTCCCAAGCAGTTGGTTTAGCAAGTAATACAGATTTTTCAATTTTAAGTTTATTTTTGAGAGCTGATTTAATAGTCAAATCTGTGATTATCATTCTAATTGCTAGCTCAGTTTATTCTTGGGCCATAATTTTTGATAAAATTATTATGTTTAGAAGAATTAATAAAGACTCAGAGGATTTTGAAGAAAGATTTTGGAAATCTAAGTCAGCAGAAACATTTTATAATAGTCTACCAGCAACGTTAGATAATCCAATGGCTCAATTATTTAAAGACTCAATGCAAGCAGTTATGAAGTCAAGGTCTAAAACGAATATTAGTCAAAGACTTGAAAATATTTTAGAGGTGAACATTGAAAAGCAAATGAATGTTGTTAATAATAAATTTACTTTTCTTGCAACAGTAGGATCTACAGCACCATTTATTGGATTATTTGGAACAGTCTGGGGAATAATGAACTCTTTTCAATCAATTGCTATATCAAGAAACACTAGTTTAGCCATTGTAGCACCTGGAATTGCAGAGGCCTTATTTGCAACTGCTCTAGGTTTGTTAGCAGCAATACCAGCGGTAATTGCTTATAATAAATTTGGAAATGACTCCAAAAAATATTCACAAAAATTAGAAAATTTTTCAAAAAGATTTATTTCAATAATTTAATATGGCATTTAACTTAAAGCGTTCAGAAAGAGAACCGATGAGTGAAATAAATGTAACCCCNTTTGTTGATGTAATGCTTGTTCTTTTAATTATTTTTATGGTNACTGCNCCTTTGTTAACAGTTGGGGTTCAAGTTGATCTACCAGAGACNTCAGCTGATACTTTACCAGAGGAAAGTGAACCACTCACATTAACTATAAACTCAAAAGGTGAAGTTTTTATTCAAGAAACAAAAATCGAATTTAATAACCTAATTAAAAAAATTTTAGCTGTGTCTAACAATAGAACTGACACCAGAATTTATGTAAGAGGTGACAAAACAATCAATTATGGAAGAGTTTTAGAAGTAATGGGTAAACTTTCAGGCTCAGGTTTCACTAAAGTTGCCTTAATATCTGAGCCATATAAAGAGAGATAGCATTGTTTAGAAAAATTTCATTTAGTGATTTTACAAGTGGATTTAATAATTTTTCTTTTGGAATGTTATTTTCTGTAATTTTTCATGTGACAATATTTTTTACTACAATATTTGCACTTCCATTCGTTGTAAAAAAGCCTTTAGAGTTAATGCCAATTGTTTCGGTTGAATTGATACAAATATCTGAGAAAACTAATATCCCATATGCACCAAAGGCTGCAAAAATTATAGAAAAGGCAAAAAATGATAATAAAAAACTACTGTCTGAGCAAGCGCCACCAAAAGAGATAGAAAAAGAGCAAAAAAAGCAAGTAAAATTTGAAAATCAAAAAGATGAAATTGATTTATCAAAATCCAAAAAAGTACCTATGCCTGAGAAAAAACAAGAAAAAGTTAAACTAGAAAAATCCGAAACTATTCCATTGCCTGATAAAAAGTTAGAAAAAATAGAAACCAAACAAGAAACTGAACAACAACCTTCAAAAGAAGATAAAAAAATAGTTGTTGAAAAAGAAAAAAGAAAAAAAATTGAAAAAAAAATTGATAATGACGCTGTGATAAAAGAATTTGCAAAAGTTAAAAAACCTTTGAAAGATGAAAAGGCAAAACAAGTGTCAGAATACGAAAAAAAAGATATTGATGTAAGCAAAATTAAAGGCTTAATTGCAAAACAATACGAGAATGTAGGTGAAGTTAAAAAAAAGGCAGATGGAATTACACAATCAGAAGACAAGTCTATGAAACTCTCTAAATTAAGTGTAACCACTGAATATGCAGTTAGACACCAAATTTATACATGTTGGTCTGTACCCACTGGGCTACCATATAGTGAAGATCTACTAGTTACTGTAAAACTTAATTTAGAAAAAAATGGAATTGTAAAAAACTTTGAAATGTTGGATCATGTAAGAATGAATACACCTGGCGAAGGAGCTTTTTATCAAATAGCTCAAAGTGTAATTAGAGCGATTAGACTTTGTAACCCTATAAAAAACCTCCCAACAACAAGTTATGAAAAATGGAAAACAATGATATTAAGATTTAATCCAATAGAAATGATGGGTGGATGAGAAATAAACTTTTATTATTAATTATTTTTTATTTAATTTTAAAGCCTGGCATATCTTATTCACTTGTTGAAATCGATATAACAAGAGGAAATCTTGATCCTTTACCAATCTCGGTTTCTCCCTTTTTTACTGATGATAAGTCTAAAGAAAAAATTAAAAAAAATCTAGATATAGATAATATAGGTTTAGAAATTTCAAAAGTGATCGAAAATAATCTAAAGAAAACTGGATTGTTTGATACTCTGGACAAAGAATCTTTTTTGCAAAAGCCAGATATCGCACATCTAAAACCAAGGTTTGAAGATTGGGTTTTGATTAAATCTCAGGTTTTAATCACCGGCAAAGTTACCTCTAAAATTATTAACGAAAAAGATTATATAAGAATTGAATTCAAACTCTGGGATATTTTAGGCGCAAAAATGGTTGATGGATTTTCTTTAACAACAGTTCCAACAAACTGGAGAAGAGTTGGTCATAAAATTTCTGACAAGGTTTATGAACGTTTAACAGGTGAAAGTGGTTATTTTGATACTAGAATAATATATGTTGCAGAAGAAGGACCAAAAACTCAAAGAGTAAAAAAGTTAGCCATCATGGATCAAGATGGTTTTAATACAAAGTATTTAACTTTAGGAAATGAGTTGGTATTAACCCCAAGATTTAATCCAACTAACCAAATGGTAACTTATCTATCATATTTTAGAAATATGCCTAGAGTTTACCTATTAAATATTGAAACAGGCAAACAAGAGGTTGTTGGAGACTTTCCTGGAATGACATTTGCTCCAAGATTTTCCCCAGATGGAAAAAAAATTATAATGAGTTTAGCAAAAGATGGTAATTCAGAAATTTGGGTTAGAAATTTAGAGACAAATATACAAGAAAAGTTAACTGATCATCCCTCTATTGATACTTCACCATCTTACTCACCTGACGGGAAATATATTACATTTAATTCTGATAGAAGTGGTTATCAGCAAATTTATGTAATGAGAAGTGATGGATCAAAAGTTAAAAGAATTTCATTTGGAAAAGGAATTTATGGTACACCAGTTTGGTCACCAAGAGGAGATTTAATTGCATTTACAAAGTTACACAAAGGTAAATTTTTTATTGGAGTTATGAGAACAGATGGGTCTGGAGAAAGATTACTTACTGAAAATTTTTATCAAGAAGCTCCTTCATGGTCTCCAAATGGGAGAATAATAATATTCTATAGAGAAACAAAAACTGATGATAAAGGCCAGGGATTTTCTGCAAAATTATGGTCAATTGATTTAACTGGATACAACGAGAGGTTGGTAAAAACTGATACCGATGCTTCAGACCCATCATGGTCTTCTTTACTAGGAAATTAAAGAAAATCCAAGATTCTGTTAAATTTGGTTGATTTTTCTGGACAAAACATCTAATTACATGGTTAAGTTCACTATATTCTATTGAAGGAGCAAAAATGAATCTAAGCAAAATTTTAAAAAATGCATTTCTTGTTGTTATATTTGGTTTAATTGTTACCGCATGTGCAACTAAGAAGTCTGTAAAAACTACAACAGAGTCATCTACCACTAAAGCGGCAGAGACTCAAAAAGCAGATCCAATTGAAAAATTAGATGCGTTAATGCAGGGTGACGTTTATATAGGCTCTGATACTGTAGGAGAGCTCGCAAGTGGAGTTCCTGACAGAGTATTCTTTGCAACAAACGAAACAATATTAACAACAGCTTCTAGAGAAACTCTAAGAAAGCAGGCTGCTTGGTTAAGACAGAACTCAGATGTGACTGTCGTGGTTGAAGGTCACGCGGATGAAAGAGGCACAAGAGAATATAACCTAGCTTTAGGTGAGAGAAGAGCTAATGCAGCAAAAGACTATTTGATGACTTATGGTGTTTCGTCTGATCGAATTAAAGTTTTAAGTTATGGAAAAGAGAGACCTGTAGACTCAGGTTCTAATCCACTTTCATGGTCAAAAAATAGAAGATCTGTAACAGTCAAAGCAAATTAAATATAAATAAAAAAAAGACCCTTACTTTAAAGAAGTAGGGGTCTTCTTTTTGCCATTATTATAACTACAAATGTTTTTATGAAATCATTTTTTAAGTTAATCTTTATTAACTTTGTTTCATTTTTATTTTTTTCAGCAAGCATTTCATTTTCTCAAGAGCAAGAAGTACGAGAAATTTTAGAAAATATTCAAAAAGATCTTAGAACTCTAGAAAGAGCAGTTTACTCCCAGTCATTTTCCGAAAATTCAGACATAAATACAACTCAAAAAGCATCAACAAAGGAGTCTGAGCAAGCGTTAACAAAACATTTATTAAAATTAAGTGAAATAGAAACACAGTTTCAGGAATTAACAAATAAATTTGAAGAAATTAATTTTAAATTAGACAAACTTTCTAATAAACTTTCTAAAGCTCAGCAAGATAATCAATTAAGATTTGAGCAAATTGAGCAAGCTTCTATTGTTAATACAAATAATGAGTCTCTTACTTCTTTACCTAAAACTGAGCAAACATTTGTAAATGAAGAAATAAATAAAAAAAAAATACTTCCTGGATCTTTAGAACCACAGTCACTAGGAGAAGCATCTTATAAAGATATGACTACTAGTGATGATACACAAGTAATAGAGTCCGTAGAACAGACTGAAGCAATAATCTCAGAAGTTTTCAATTCAGAGGAAAAACTATTGCCTGACGCTAGTCCAAAAGAGCAATATCAATTTGCAAGAAATTTTTTAAAAGTTGGCGATTATACAAGTGCTGAAAAAGCTTTTAGAGAATTTGTATTGACTAATCCTGATAACGAATTATCAGGTAATGCACAATATTGGTATGCAGAAACATATAGAATAAGGCAAATGTACACTGATGCTGCCACTGCATATTTGGAAGGTTATCAAAAGTATCCAAAAAGCAAGATTGCTCCTGAAAATTTATTGAAACTAGGAGTATCATTGGTTCAGATGGGAGAGAAAGAACAAGGATGCTTGATGATTGCTGGAGTTAAAAAACAATATCCTGACGCAACTCAATCTGTACTTCAAAAAGCAAAGTATTATGAAGAAAAAGAATTTGAGTGTAAAAAAGAAAATTCATAATTTTTATTCCAAAAAATTAGACGATCCAAGAATAAAAAGAATTTATTTTAATTTCAAAAAAAAAATATCTAGCCATATTGCAAACAGTTTTTGTGTAGCTGTTTCAGGAGGAGTGGACAGTATGGCATTATCATTTTTAGCTAAATGTTATTCTATAGAAAAAAACAAAAAGTGTTATTTTTTTATCGTAGACCATAAACTGAGAAAAAATTCAACTATTGAGGCCAATTTAGTAAAAAAAAAACTAAAATCATTCAGAATTTCTAGCAATATACTTACAATTAAAAATGAAAAAAAATCAACAAATATTCAATCTTTTGCAAGAGATAACAGATACAAATTAATTATCAAACAAAGTTTAATTAAAAACATTGATATGATTTTAACCGCACACCACGCAGACGATTTGATTGAAAATTTTTTTATACGATTATTAAGAGGCTCAGGTTTAAAAGGTTTAATTTCATTTAGTAACATTAAATCCAAAGTGAAAATTGATGATAAAATTTATATTCTAAGGCCACTAATTGATATACCTAAAAAAGATTTGGTATATATTTCAAAAAATACTTTTAATTTTAATGTTAATGATCCTTTTAATTCCGATGATAAATTTTTAAGAGTAAAAGTAAGAAAATTAATCTCAAATTTAGAGAAAGATGGATTAACTTTTAAGAAGTTTAAATTATCTCTAAATAATTTAAGTAAAAGTAATTATGCTGTAGATTATTATGTTAAAAAAAATATTAATGATAATTCAAATTACTTAAAACTCACTAAAACAATTATTTTAAAGGATGATTTTTTTAAACATCCAGATGAAATAGCCTTTAGATCATTTTCAGAAGTAATTCAAAAAGTTGGAAAAAAAAATACTCTCACAAGAGGTGCAAAGGTTGAGAGCTTGCTAAAATATTTAAGATCTATTAATAATTATTCAAAAAAAACACTTTCAGGATGTATAATCCAAAAAATTGAGAATTCAGTCATTATTTCTCCAGAAAAAGTGTAGAATACTTCAAAATTGGCACAAATTGACACTTGTTAAATTGATAATAATTCTTAGTTTATAGTTATGAATTTTAGAAATCTGATTATGTGGGCTGTAATAGTAATATTAACTATCGGCTTATACAATATGTTTAAGAATCCACAAGGTTCAGTTAGCCAAAAAAATAACATCATATTTTCAGAGTTTTTAACCCAAGTAGATAATGGAAGAGTTGTTCAAGTAGAAATACAAGGAAAAAATATTAAGGGTGTAATGTCTAATGGAGAAATATTTAATACTTATGCTCCTGATGATCCAAATTTAATCCAAAAATTAAGTGATAAAGGAGTAAGTATTTCGGCGAGTCCATTAGAAGAAAAAATGCCATCATTATTTGGGGTGCTTTTATCATGGTTTCCGATGCTACTTTTAATTGCTGTTTGGATATTCTTTATGAGACAGATGCAAGGTGGCAAAGGTGGAGCAATGGGTTTTGGAAAATCAAAAGCCAAAATGATGAATGAATTAAAAGGTAAAGTTACGTTTAATGATGTAGCTGGAGTAGAGGAAGCAAAAGAAGAAGTTGAAGAAGTAGTAGAATTTTTAAAAGATCCCAAAAAATTTAGTAGGCTAGGAGGAAAAATACCACGTGGATGTCTTTTAGTCGGACCTCCAGGAACAGGTAAAACTTTATTAGCTAGAGCGATTGCAGGCGAGGCAGGAGTTCCATTTTTTACAATATCGGGATCAGACTTTGTAGAGATGTTTGTTGGTGTAGGAGCTTCTAGAGTTAGAGATATGTTTGAGCAAGGCAAAAAACACGCACCATGTATTATATTTATCGACGAAATTGATGCCGTAGGAAGAAGTAGAGGAGCAGGATTAGGCGGCGGTAACGATGAGAGAGAGCAAACACTAAACCAATTACTTGTAGAAATGGATGGCTTCGATACAAATGAAGGTGTAATAATAATTGCGGCAACTAACAGACCGGATGTACTTGATCCAGCTTTATTAAGGCCAGGAAGATTTGATAGACAAGTAGTAGTTTCTAATCCTGACTTACTAGGAAGAGAAAAGATATTAAAAGTACATGCGAAGAAAATATCAATGGCGCCAGATGTAAATTTAAGAACTATAGCTAGAGGAACTCCTGGGTTTTCTGGTGCAGATCTAGCAAATTTAGTTAATGAAGCAGCATTATTGGCCGCAAGAAAAAATAAGAGAATAGTAACTTATATGGAGTTTGAGGAAGCAAAAGATAAAGTAATGATGGGGTCAGAGAGAAGGTCAATGGTAATGAGCGAAGAAGAGAAAAAACTAACCGCTTACCATGAAGCTGGCCATGCTATCGTTACTATAAATGAAAAGGCAGCATATCCAATACATAAAGCAACAATCATTCCAAGAGGAAGAGCATTAGGAATGGTAATGCAACTGCCAGAAAGAGACGAAGTATCTCAAACAAGAGAACAACTACATGCACAAATGGCTATTGCAATGGGAGGTAGAGTTGCAGAGGAAATTATATTTGGAGATGATAAGGTGACTACAGGTGCAGCTAGCGACATAGAGCAAGCCACAAAAAGAGCAAGAGCTATGGTAATGAGAGCAGGATTAAGTAAAGAGCTTGGTCCCGTTGCCTACGGTGAAAATGAGGAAGAAGTTTTCCTTGGAAGATCAGTAGCTAGACAACAAAATATGTCTGAAGAAACTGCAAGAAAAGTAGATACAGAAATTAGAAAATTTGTTGATCAAGGCTATGATAGAGCAAAAAAAGTTTTGACTGATAAAATCGATGATTTACACAAATTAGCTAAAGCTTTGCTTACTTATGAAACATTGTCGGGTGAAGAAATAGAGGACATAGTAAATAAAAATATATATCCAAAAAATAAAGAGGATTTAAAAGTAGAGGAAGATGATCAGAGCTCCGCTTTAGGTTCGATGGGCTTGAAACCAAAGATTGTTCATTAAGATTTAATGAAAAAATATTACACAAGAGCGTGTAATTTTTATTATAATAAAACGTCAAAAGAAAACGTTAAAAAAAAAATATCACTACCAATTGGTGGCAATAAATCACTTTCGTTTGATTCTATTGAGATAATTACTAGAACTAATAAAAAAAAAATAAATATTAAAAATATTAATAACCTTCCAGCCAATATTAAAACAAAAGTTTTAGTTGATATAAATAATATATCTAAGGCTAGAAAAATTTCTAAATTAAAATTTGACAATTTACCAATTTTTATGGGTATTTTAAATATAACGCCAGATAGTTTTTCAGATGGTGGACAATTTAATAAAAAAATTTCTGCCAAAAAACAGATTAACAAATTAATAGTTGATGGAGCAAAGATAATTGACATAGGAGGCGAATCTACAAGACCAAGATCTAAAGAAATTCCTCAAAAAGAAGAGTGGACCAGAGTAAATAAAGTGATGAGTTATTTAAAATCTAAAAAGTTTTTTGTTTCTTTAGACACCAGAAAAAGTTTTGTAATGAAAAAAGCTTCAAAATATAAACTAGATCTTATTAATGACGTATCTGGACTAACTTATGACAAGGACACAATTAAATTTTTAAAAAAAAGTAAATTACCATTTGTTCTAAACCATATGAAAGGTACCACAGAAACTATGCAAAAAAATCCTACTTATAAAAATGTTCTATTAGATATATATGACTATTTTGAGGATAAATTGAAATTAATTAGAAAAAACGGAATTAAACATAATCAAATTATTTTAGACCCTGGAATAGGATTTGGTAAAAATATGAAACATAATATTACCTTAATCAATAATGTTTCTATTTTTCATTCCTTGGGATTGCCATTAATGTTGGGAATTTCTAGAAAGAGATTTATAAAAGATATATCTGGTCAAAATGATAGCAAACAAAGAATAGGTGGGACTGTGTCTTCAAGTATTTTCAGCATGTTACAAGGAGTTCAAATACTTAGAGTTCATGATGTTAATGAAGTTAACCAAGGAATAAAAGTCTTTAAAAAACTCAATTTTAATAAATGACAAAAAAATATTTTGGTACAGATGGAATAAGAGGCAAGGTAAATGGAAGTAAAATAAATGGTGAAATGTTTTTTAAGTTTGGTTTAGCTGTTGGCACATATTTTAATAATAAAAAAAAAACTAAACAGATAGCAATAATTGCAAAAGATACTAGGTTATCAGGATATGCACTAGAACCTGCACTGGTATCCGGTTTAACATCAGCTGGAATGTACGTTTTCACTTTTGGTCCATTACCAACAAATGGTCTTGCAATGCTTACAAAAAAAATGAGAGCTAATATGGGAATCATGATCACTGCATCTCATAATCCTTTTTATGATAATGGTTTAAAATTATTTGGGCCAAATGGGTTAAAATTGTCTGATAAAATCGAAAAAAAAATAGAAAAATTAATTGATTCTAAAGTATCAAAAAAATTATCAAAACCTGAAATATTAGGCAGGGTTAAAAGATTAGAGAATGGCTCACATAAATATCTTGAAATTTTAAAAACAAATTTTCCTAAACAATTTAATCTGAGAGGATTAAGAATTACTATAGATTGTGCTAATGGAGCGGCATATAAAGTAGGACCTCAATTGTTTAGATCATTGGGTGCCACAGTTCATGAAATTGGAACTTCGCCAAATGGATTTAATATAAATAAAAAATGTGGATCTACATTTCCAAATAAAATTAAATATCATACAAAAAAAAATAAATCCCATATTGGAGTTTCTTTAGATGGTGATGCGGATAGAATTATTATTTGTGATGAAAAGGGTAACATTATTGATGGAGATAAAATAATAGCAATGCTAGCAACAAGATGGAAAAGAAAAAAAATTTTAAAAGGTGGTGTTATAGGTACCTTAATGTCAAACTATGGATTACAAAAATATTTTTCTAAAAATAAGATAAAATTTATAAGATCTAAAGTTGGTGATAGATATGTAAAAGAAGCAATGCAGAAAAGTAAATTTAATTTAGGAGGAGAGCAATCTGGTCATATTATACTTGGTAAATTTGCGACTACAGGTGATGGTTTATTGGTTGCTTTAGAAGTTCTATTTTCCATGAGAAAAGGCAAAAAGGCTAGTGAAATATTTGAAAATTTTACACCTACTCCTCAATTGTTAGAAAATGTTAAAGTAAAAGATAAATTAATAATTAATAATCTTAAGTGCAAAAATGCAATTAAAAAAGCAAACAGTTTAATAAAAGGAAAAGGCAGAATGTTAGTAAGAAAATCTGGAACAGAACCAGTAGTGAGAATAATGTGTGAAACTGAAGATAAAACTATGCTTTCAAAATGTGTTAATATTGTAAAAAAATCAATTATTTAATTTGAAAATAAAATCTAAAATTTTAGTTATTGCTGGCTCAGACTCTTCTGGAGGTGCAGGCATACAAGCAGACATTAAAACTATTACATCGCTTGGCTCATACGCCATGACCGCTATAACTGCTATAACATCACAAAATACAACAGGTGTTAAATCAATTGTTCCAGTGAATAGTAAAGAAATTTCTAACCAAATTGAATTTACAGCAAAAGATATAAAACCAGACGCCGTTAAAATAGGAATGCTTCATTCAAAAGAAGTTATAAATTCAGTAATAAAATCATTAAATAAGATAAAAGCAAAAAAAATAATATTAGACCCTGTGATGGTGGCAAAGGGTGGAAAAAAATTAATAAATGACCCAGCTATTAAAATTTTAAAAAAAAAACTTTTATCTGAAGCAGATTTAATTACNCCAAANATACCTGANGCAGAAGTTTTAACTAATTCAAAAATATCNACTATNCAGGATGTNATTTTAGCAGGNAANNATTTAATANAATTNGGTGCAAANAATGTCCTTATTAAAGGAGGTCATTTAAATTATAAAAATNTTNAAGACGTNTTTATTAATAAAAAAGAAATNACAATNTTTAAAAATAAGAAAATNANTACAAAAAATAGTCATGGCACTGGTTGCACTCTTTCTAGNGCTATAACTACTTATTTTTCATGTGGAAAAACTTTAAAGAAATCTTGTGAAATGGCAATTAAATATGTAAATCATTCATTAAGAACACAACCAAACTTAGGGAAAGGTCACGGTCCTGTAAACCATTTAAATAGTATTCAAATTAAAAAAAATTTTAGATGAAAAATGTAGTTGTAGTCGGTTCACAGTGGGGAGATGAAGGAAAAGGTAAAATTGTTGATTGGCTATCAAGTGAAGCTGACGTAATTGTAAGATTTCAAGGCGGGCATAATGCTGGCCATACTCTTGTTATAGATAGTGTAGTTTACAAATTAAGATTGTTACCATCAGGAATAGTTAGAAAAAATAAAATATCAATTATTGGAAATGGTGTAGTGGTTGATCCATGGGCACTTTTAGATGAGATTGATGAAATTAAATCTAAAGGTGTAGAAGTTAATCCTGATAATTTAATTTTATCTGAAGCAGCCACTCTTATTTTACCATTTCATAAAGAAATGGATGAGATCAGAGAAGATGAAGCAGGAAAATCAAAAATAGGAACTACAAGAAGAGGAATAGGGCCAGCGTATGAGGATAAGATTGGTAGAAGATCAATAAGAGTAATGGATCTTACATCAGAAAATAATTTGGATAAAAGATTAGACGTAGTATTAAGTCATCATAATGCAATAAGAAAAGGTTTAGGAAAAACTGAATTTAAAAAAGAGCAATTAAAAAAAAATCTTTTAAATATTGCTCCACAAATACTCAAATTTTCACAGCCAGTATGGAAAAAAATTGATGAATTTAAATCTCAAAACAAAAAAATATTATTTGAAGGTGCTCAAGGAGTTCTTTTAGACGTTGACCATGGGACTTATCCATTTGTAACTTCCTCAAATACTGTCGCTTCGTCTGCGGCGACCGGCTCTGGCTGTGGTATAAACTCCATTAACTATGTTTTAGGTATTACAAAAGCCTACACCACAAGAGTTGGAGAGGGTCCTTTTCCAACAGAACTAAATGATGAGATAGGTGACTTACTTGGAACAAGAGGAAAAGAATTTGGAACTGTCACAAGCAGAAAAAGAAGATGTGGTTGGTTTGATGGGGTTCTTGTAAGACAAACTCTAAAAATTTCAGGGATTGATGGAATTGCCTTAACTAAACTAGATGTGCTAGATCAACTAGATGAAATTAAAATGTGCATCGCCTATGAGATAAATGGTAAAAAATATGATTACCTTCCAGCTTCAGTCGATGACCAATTTATGGCTAAACCAATATATAAATCATTTAAAGGTTGGAAATCATCAACAGTGGGTGTAAAAAAATTTGAAGAATTACCAGAAAATGCAAAAAATTATATAAAAGAATTGGAAAAGTTTGTAGAGACAAGAATTTCAAGTATTTCCACTAGCCCAGAGAGAAATGATACAATCTTAATTCAAGATCCTTTTAATCTTTAACTTGCTGGTAATAAGTTTTTTGATTTAGCAGAGTTAAGCATATGCTTTTGAAGTTTTTCAAAAGCTTTGTTTTCTATTTGTCTAACTCTTTCTCTACTTATCTTATACTTTTTACTTAACTCGTCTAAAGTTATAGGATCATCAGTCAATCTTCTTGAGTATAAAATCTTTTTTTCTCTTTCATTTAAAATTTTAATTGAATCTTGAAGTAAATCTTTTCTTTGCTCCATTTCATCACTTTGAGCGATTTTTAATTCATGATCCATTTCATTATCAACCACCCAGTCTTGCCACTCATCTCCATCTTCGCCTATTGGAGCATTTAAAGATTGTTCTTTTCCTGAAAGTCTTCTATTCATTGAAACAACTTCACTTTCACTTACCGAAAGTCTCTTAGCTATATCTTGAACATGTTCTTTTCTTAGATCACCCTCTGTCCGAGGAGCTATTTGATTTTTAATTTTTTTTAGATTAAAAAAAAGTTTTTTTTGTGCTGTTGTTGTTCCTATTTTTACTAAACTCCACGACCTTAATATATATTCTTGTATTGAAGCTTTGATCCACCACATTGCATAAGTTGCAAGTCTAAAACCTTTTTCTGGCTCAAATTTTTTTACTGCCTGCATTAATCCCACATTACCTTCAGATATCATCTCGTTAAGAGGTAAACCATAACCTTTGTAACCCATAGCTATCTTTGCAACTAGTCTCAAATGGCTAGTTACAAGTTTTTCTGCTGATTTAACATTTCCAGTTGATTGCCAATTCTTAGCTAACATATATTCTTCTTCAGCTGCAAGCATTGGAAATTTCTTAATCTGAGCAAGATAAGCAGCTAATCCACCTTCATTTGAAAGTGCTGGCAAGTTGTATGTATTTTTATCCATTCGAAGTATTTATTTAATAAATAATTAGATTTTTACAATGATTTTATTACTTGATTTTTCTTAGTCTTTTTAAAATCTGTTCCAAATCTGATGGTAAATTTGATGTAAATTCAAGTCTTGTATTATTACTAGGATGACTAAAGCCAATAGTTTTCGCATGTAAAAATTGTCTATTAAGTCCGATTATACTATCCTCAAGCTCACTATCAATACCTGCAAATTTTTTAAATTTTTTTTTGTATTTCTTGTCACCTAAAATATTATTACCTTTGTAGGACAAATGAACTCTTATTTGATGCGTTCTCCCAGTTTCTAGTTTACATTCAACAAGACTAAATGTTGGAATTTTTTCATTTTCAAATATTTCTAAAGTTTTATAATTGGTCACAGCCTTTTTGCCTTTATTAGATGAAACTTCCATCATTTGTCTGTTTCTTGAACTTCGAGTTATAAAAGTCTCTATTTTTCCATTTTGAGGTCTTAATTTACCCCAGACTAGAGATTGGTAAACTCGTGTAATAGAATGATCAGAAAATTGTTTTGACAAATTTTCGTGTGAACTATTATTTTTGGCAATAACTATTAATCCAGATGTATCTTTGTCAATCCTGTGTACAATTCCAGGCCTTAGTACGTTTCCAATATTTGATAAATTTTTGTTATCATAATTTATCAATGCATTTACAATTGTATTGTTATAATTTCCTGGCCCAGGATGCATAGAAATTCCTGCAGATTTATTGATAACTATTAAATCTTTATCTTCATGGACAATATCAAGAGGATATTTAAATGGCTCAAGAGTCTCTTTTTCCGGTTCTGAAATCTCAAAATAAATTTCATCATTCAATTTAATTTTCTTAGAGGGGTCGTTAATAATAATATTATTAATTTTTAATTTATTTTCTAAAATTAAACTTTTTACTCTTGACCTACTTAATTTATCATCCTGATTAGATAATAGAATGTCTATTCTTAAATTTTTTTCTTTATTTTTAACTTTTATATTTATAAAACTTTTCATATCGATATAAATATACAATATGCGCTTGTAGCTCAACTGGATAGAGCGCCAGATTTCGGCTCTGGAGGTTCAGGGTTCGACTCCTTGCGGGCGCACCATTATTCACCCATATTAATCAAAGTCCCTTTATTTTTTGCAGCATTGAAAGAATAATAAAATAAAGCAATTGAAACAGAAAAATAAAAAGCGTTCCACATAAATGCATAGTAAACATTTTCGATATTAACTGTTTGATTAATCAAAATGTTTCTAGCTTCTTCAAATATGTAAACTAGTGGAAGTACATAAGCTATTTTTTGAAATATTTCTGGAAGAGTTTCTATTGGATAATAGATGCATCCAAAGGGTGCCAGTAAAAACATTGTTGACCATGCTATATTTTCAAATGATGGACCAAATCTAAGTAAACCTGAGGAAACTAAAATACCAAGTGTGATTCCAAAAATATAAAGACTTAAAAAAAGAAAAAATAAAAATATTCCTAAATCTAAAATTGAAATTCCAAACAATGGAGATGTAAGTAAAATTGCTGGAACCAGACCAATTAGCGACCTAATTAAAGCAGTTATAACAAGTGAGGTTAAAATCTCACTAATTCTCATTGGTGCTATGAAAAGATTAGTAAAATTTCTACTCCAAATTTCTTCTAAAAAAAGCATATTGAAACCAATACTTGTTCTAAACAAAAAATCATAAAGAATTGCACAAGTAAGGATTACACCAACTGCATTATTGTAATAAGTTGTGTGCGTTGCAAAAAAATTAGATATAAATCCCCATAATGTAATTTGAATAGATGGCCAGTAAACTAGATCTAATATTCTAGGAAATGACCTAGTGATTAAATAAAAATGCCTCATAAATAAACCGTATATTCTAGTTAAACTCACTTTTACTCCTTGATAGTTTTAAAAAAACTTCCTCTAAATTTGTTCTTCCATGTTTTGCAATTAAATCTTCAGGTTTGCCTTGGTCTATTATTTCTCCATTTTTCATCATTAATACAGATTTACATAAACGTGTGACTTCATTCATATTGTGAGAAGCTAAAAGTATAGAAATTTTTTTTTCTTTTTTATAATCTTCTAAAAATGTTCTAACAAAATCTCCTACTTCTGGGTCTAAAGAAGCAGTTGGTTCGTCAAGTAGCAGAACTTTTGGTTCATTAACTAGAGCTTTAGCTAAACTTACTCTGTTTTTTTGACCTGATGAAAGTTCCCCGGTAATACTGTTTAATAATTCACCTATTCTTAGCTTCTCCGACAAATACTCAATTCGTTCCTTAATATTTTTAACTTTATATAGTTTAGAATAAACATGTAAATTTTGTTTCACTGTAAGTTTTTTGGGCAATTCAATATATGGAGATATAAAATTAATCATTTCAAGAATTTGAATTCTATTTTCTTCAAGTTTAAGATTGTTGATAAATATTTGACCACTTGTAGGTTTAAGCAAGCCTAGCAACATTCCAATAGTTGTTGTTTTTCCAGATCCATTAGGACCAAGCAAACCTAAAATTTCGTCTTCCTCAACATTAAATGATATTCCTTTTACAGCTTCTTTTTTGCCATAATTTTTTTTTATGTTTTGAACTTCAATTAAATTTTTCATTTTTTTGATGCTCTTAAAATTCTATCATTAATAGCTTCACCAATATTAATATTTGGTATTTTTTCAATAGCAATTTTTTTGTACCCATTTTTTTTTATTATTCTTAACGTCTTATATAAATTTTTTGCAGCTTGCTTTAAATTACTTGTCTTACTTATATAAAAATNGTTTTTGTCTAATTTTTTTCTTTTTTTTATCAATATATATGCTTCATTTTGATAATTTTTTTTTGCATTTAGTCTAACAGGTATTCCAGGTGAATAATGCAATTTACTTGTACCAGGAACTTTTATTTTAATTTTTTTTTTATTCTTATTTTCTAATGGATTAATTATTTTATAGATTAATTTACTATTTATTCCCCCTAATCTTAAAATATGAGGTTTTCCAATAAGATTTATAATCGTTGATTCTAAACCTATTTTCGAAGAACCACCATCTAAGATAAACTTTAATTTAGGACCAAATTCATCAACTACATCCTGTTTTGAAACAGGACTTATACTTGTTGAAATGTTTGCGCTAGGTGCCGCAAGTGGATAATTAATTTTTTTTAACAGTTTTCTAGTTAAAGGATGGCTTGGAAATCTTACTGCTACTGAATTTGAATTATTTGTAATGATTTTTGAAATCCTACTTTTCTTTTTTAATTTTAAAACAAATGATATTGGTCCTGGGCAAAATTTTTTGTAAAGTTTAATAAAAGTATTATCAATTTCACAATCTTTTTTTAAGCTATTAATGCTATAATAGTGAGCAATTAAAGGATTGCTTCTAGGTCTTTTTTTTAATTTATATACTCTTGAAACTGCTTTATCCGAGTACGCATTTCCTGCCAGTCCATAGACTGTCTCAGTAGGGATTGCTATACATTCATTATTATTTAAGTATTTTATTGCTTTTTTAATATTTGAATCATTCTTTTTCATATAATATTACCAACTAATATATGAATGAAAAAAATTTGCCAGATGATATTGCGTCAAAATCTTTAAACGAGCTTACTGATTTAGCAGACGAAATTATTAAAAATTTGGAAAATAGAAATAATCTAGAAAATACATCTGAAGACTATGCAAATTTATTAAAAATTAATAGATTAATAGAAAAAAAATTCCAAAAAAATTTTAAAGAAATTTCTGATAAAACAATTTTTAAAATTAAAGACATAAAATCAAATAAAAATGCAAAAAAAGTTAAATAAAATAGTTAATAGAACTAACAACTATCTTTATAAATATTTTTCCAAACAAAAAAAAACTGAGCTTACCAAACCAATGCTTTATGGACTTTTGCCTGGAGGTAAAAAAGTAAGATCAAAAATACTCTTTGATATTGGGTCTATATTCGAAGTAGATAAAAAAAATATTTTACAAGTTGCAGCAGCAGTTGAATGTATACATGCTTATTCGTTAATACATGATGACTTACCATGTATGGATAATGATAATTTGAGAAGAGGAAAATTGACAACACACAAAAAGTTTAGTGAGTCAACGGCAATTCTTGCTGGAAATTCTCTACTTACTATTGCATTTCAAATTCTTAGTGAAAAAAGATTAAATTTAGATGATCATAAAAAAATAGAATTAATAAACCTACTTTCCGAAAGTTCGGGACATACAGGAATTGCTGGTGGGCAGTTTTTAGACTTAAGTTATGAAAAAATTAAAAAAAATAAAAAACAAATTATAAATATGCAAATTAAAAAAACTGGAAAGCTATTTAGTTTCTGTTGTGTTGCTCCTATTATAATGTCTGGTAAAACAAAATACCTGAATAAGTTTACTAAAATAGGCAACGAAATTGGATTATTATTTCAAATTGCTGATGACTTGATAGATTTAAGAGGCAAAACATCTAGTGCAGGAAAAAAAACCAAAAAAGATTTAAAAATGGGAAAAGCTACTTTAATAAGTTTACTAGGCACTAATAATACTATTAAATATGCAGATAACTTAAAATTAAAAATTTTTAAAAGTCTAAAAATTTTTGGAAAAAAAGGCGATGATTTTAGAGAAACAATAAATTATATTTTAAATAGAACAAAGTGAGCAATAATTATAAATTCCTAAATAATATTAATTTCCCTGATGATGTGAGGAAACTATCACAATCTGATATTAAAATTTTGGCAGACGAAGTTAGGAAAGAATTAATTGACGTTGTCTCTGAAACGGGAGGGCATTTAGGTGCTGGACTAGGAGTTGTAGAATTGACTGTTGTATTACATTATGTATTTAATACTCCTCATGATAAATTGATTTGGGATGTGGGGCATCAAACTTACCCACATAAAATATTAACTGGAAGAAAAAAACAAATAAGAACTCTCAGAAAAGGTGAGGGATTATCAGGTTTTACAAAAAGATCAGAAAGTGAGTACGATCCATTTGGTGCTGCTCATAGTTCAACTTCTATTTCATCAGCACTAGGAATAGCAGTAGCTAATAAGTTATCAAATAAATCTGTTAATGTAATTGCAGTCATAGGCGATGGAGCAATAAGTGCTGGTATGGCTTATGAGGCTATGAACAATGCAGGTGGAAGCAAAACAAAGATGATTGTTGTTTTAAACGATAACGACATGTCAATTGCTAAACCTGTTGGTGCTATGAGAAAATATCTAGCAAAAATTTTGTCTGGTAAAATTTACTTTAGTTTTAGAGAAACATTAAAATTAATTATATCTGCTTTTTCAAAAAGATTTAAAAATCAAGCAGGAAAAGCGGAAGATTTTTTAAGATCTGCAGTCACAGGTGGAACATTATTTAATTCTATGGGATTTTATTATATCGGACCAATAGATGGACATGATATTGATACAATGGTTTCAGTATTTAATAATGCAAAAGATATTAATTACGATGGACCAATTTTAATCCACGTTAAAACTGAAAAAGGAAAAGGTTATTCCTTCGCTGAAAAATCAGAAGATAAATTTCATGGTGTTTCTAAATTTAATGTAAAAACAGGAGAACAAGAAAAGTCTAAATCTAAAACTCCTTCTTATACAAAAGTATTCGCCAATTCATTAATCAAACATGCAGAAAACGATAGCAAGGTTGTTGGTATAACTGCAGCTATGCCATCAGGAACAGGAATGGATTTATTTGGAAAAAAATTTCCAGAAAGAATGTTTGATGTTGGGATAGCCGAACAACATGCGGTTACTTTTGCTGCTGGAATGGCTACTGAAGGGTATAAACCTTACGCTGCAATATACTCAACATTTCTTCAAAGAGCTTACGATCAGGTCGTTCACGATGTTGCTATACAATCTTTGCCCGTTAGATTTGCAATTGATAGAGCTGGGTTAGTTGGCGCTGATGGTCCAACACATGCTGGATCATTTGATATAACATACCTTTCAACATTACCAAATTTTGTGGTAATGGCTGCAAGTGATGAAGCCGAGCTTGTAAGAATGATAAATACATCAATGGATATAAATGATAGACCATCAGCTTTTAGATATCCAAGGGGCAATGGTGTGGGAGTTCAATTACCTGAAATAACTGAGAAAATTGAATTGGGAAAAGCAAAAATAATTAAAGAAGGAAAAAAAGTTGTAATCTTAAATTTTGGAGCAAGGTTAAAGGAGTGCATTTTAGCTTCTGAAAATTTAATAAAAAAAGGAATTGATATCTCTATTATTGATGCAAGATTTGCAAAACCTTTAGATGAAAATCTAATTTGGCAAATTGCTACAGAACATGAGGTTTTGATTACAATAGAAGAAGGTTCAATCGGGGGATTTGGATCTCACGTAAGCCAATTTTTAAGTGAAAAAAATTTATTAGACAGCAATCTTAAATTTAGATCAATGATATTGCCTGATAGATTTATTGATCACGATAAACCAGAGCTAATGTATAAGTTTGCTAGCCTAGACTCTATCGGTATTGAAAATAAAATTTTAGATACTTTAAATTCAAAAGTTTTAATTAAAAAATCTAATTAGATTTTATTCTGAGCTCTGTTCATTAAATAGTGATCAAGAATTACACAATGCATCATAGCTTCTCCTATTGGAACCGCTCTAATTCCAACACAGGGATCATGTCTTCCTTTTACAGATATTGTTGTATTCTTCCCAAACCTATCAATTGTTTTCCTCGATGACAAAATAGATGATGTTGGTTTTACCGCAAATGAAACGTTTATTTCTTGTCCAGTAGATATTCCTCCAAGAATTCCTCCTGCATTATTTGATTTAAAACTAGTTTTACCTTTTTTTTTCAAAATTTCATCNGAGTTTTCCTCACCAGTTAACATTGCCGAGTTCATTCCTGATCCAATNTTTACACCTTTTACAGCATTAATACTCATCATTGCTGCTGCAAGATCCATNTCTAATTTTGAGTATATTGGTGCNCCAAGTCCCAAAGGAACTCCTCTTGCTCTAACTTCAATAATTGCTCCACAAGAAGATCCAGCTTTTCTTATCCCAAGTAAATATTTTTCCCAAAGTTTAATCACTGTTTTATCAGGACAAAAAAATGGGTTACTAGAAATTGTTTTGTCTTTCCATTTCTTTAAGTCACATCCTAATATTCCTAATTGAGTAACAGCACCAACAGCTTGATATCTCTTACCAATTTTATTTTTCAAAACAACTTTTGCAATTGCGCCTGCCGCAACTCTAGCCGCAGTCTCGCGAGCAGATTGTCTTCCGCCACCTCTGTAATCTCGGATACCGTATTTTTTGAAATAAGTATAATCTGCATGTCCTGGTCTAAATTTATTCTTTATTGTCTCATAGTCTCTAGATCTCATATCTTTATTATAAATTATTAAGGAAATTGGAGTTCCAGTTGTTCTACCCTCAAAAACACCAGATAAAATATTAATTTTGTCGTCCTCTTTTCTTTGAGTTGTAAATTTAGATTGTCCTGGTTTTCTTTTATTAAGTTCTTTTTGTATATCACTTTCTTTTATTGGAATATTTGGAGGGCAGCCATCTACAACGCACCCAATAGCTGGACCATGTGACTCTCCCCAAGTGGTAAACCTAAATAACTTTCCAAAAGTATTAAATGACATTATTTTAATATATAAATTATTTTTTTAAATTTATGAACGAAAAAAACTCACTTGGACTAAATCTTTGCTTTAAAGAACATAATAACCCAATAAAACTTTTTGAAGACTGGTTCAATAAAGCAAAAAAAACAGAAATTAATGATCCAAACGCATTTGCAGTTGGAACTTTAAATAAAAATGGGTTTCCAACAGTTAGAATGGTGCTTCTTAAAGATTTTGATAAAAATGGATTCGTTTTTTATACAAACCTTAATAGTGATAAAAGCAAAGCAATCAGAAATACCTCAAAAATTTCGATGTGCTTTCATTGGAAGAGTTTGCAAAGGCAAATTAGAATAGTTGGCGTTGCATCTAAAGTATCGAAAAAAGAAGCTGATGATTATTATAATTCAAGAGCCTATGGAAGTAGAATAGGTGCTTGGGCCTCAAAGCAAAGTTCTATTTTAAAACAAAGACAAGATTTATATAAGTCCATTGAGGTATTTAAGAAAAAATATCCAAATAAAAATAATATACCACGTCCTGAACATTGGTCTGGTTGGAGAATTAAACCAAAGGAAATTGAATTTTGGCTAGATGGACATAATCGAATTCATGAAAGGTTAAAATATATTAGATTGCCCAAAAAATGGAAAAAAGTATTATTAAGTCCTTAAAAATTTCTTTCGATACTAAAAGAAGTTAAGTTTTTTAATATATTTTTTTCTTCAGACTCTTCAAATACACTTAAAGAGTTAGAAGCTAAATTAATATAATGTTCTGCTTTTTTATAACACTCATTAATAATATTTTTTTTTTTTATAAGAACTAGGACATGTTCTAAATCTTGCTTTTCACGAATATCTTTTTCAAAAAAAGATTTCAATTTTTCTTTTTCAAACTTATCAACTTTTTGATAAAGTAAAATTATAGGCAAAGTCACTTTACCTTCATAAAAGTCATTGCCAATATTTTTTCCAAATAATTTTAATTCAGAATTATAGTCTAATGTATCATCTGCTATTTGAAATGTAAGCCCTAAGTTTTTTCCATAAAATTCCAAAGCATTTTTATATTTTAAATCTTTCTCAGCAATAATTGCGCCAACTTTAGTAGCCGCTGCAAATAAAGAAGCTGTTTTTGATGAAATAATATTTAGATAAGTTTCTTCCAAGATATCTATTTCTTTATTGTGTTGCAACTGAAGAACTTCACCTTGGGCAATTTCAGATGATGTAGTTGCTAAAAGTTTTAATAGTTCTAAATTCCCATCCTCCACCATCATTTCAAAACATTTACTGAGTAAATAATCACCTACCAAAATTGATGAATGATTTCCCCAAATTGTATTAAGTGTTTTTTTACCTCGTCTAATGTCAGCACTATCTATTACATCATCATGCATTAAAGTAGCTGCATGTATAAGTTCTACACAAGCGGCAAGATTTACATCCCTTAATCCTTTTTGATATTCACAAATTTTAGCACATTGCAAGGTTAAGAGTGCTCTTAGTCTTTTTCCACCAGTTTTTAAGTGATACTTGGTCATCTTTTGAACCAATTCAACTTTACTTGCTAGTCTAGAATTGATTTTTTCTTCAACTAGAATCAGTTTATCATCGACTGAATTTTTTAAATCTGCATATGAATTATTAATTTGTTTTTTTAGCTGTATTACAGTTCCCATTAATTAAAACTATTATATCCAATTTATTAATATACTTATCAATTGACGCACCTTATTCTTTAATTATAACTAGGGTTTATAATATATTTAAAAAACTTATAAAAATTTTAATGTTTTCATTTTTAAAAAAAAAAAAAGTAATTAGCCATCTTAAACTATCTGGCGTTATAGGAAATGTTGGAAAATTTAGACAAGGAATAGATTATTCAAGCCAGGAAGAAATAATTAAAAAAGCTTTCTCACTAAAAAAAGCATTAGTAGTAGCAATTACAATAAACTCACCAGGAGGATCTCCAGTTCAATCACATCTGATATATAAACTTATTAAGGAACAATCAAAAAAAACAAAAAAAAAAGTGATTGTCTTTGCTGAAGATGTGGCTGCATCCGGTGGATACCTGATCGCTTGTGCTGGTGATGAGATATATGCAAACTCAAGTTCGATAATAGGATCAATTGGCGTTATTTCTGCATCATTCGGATTTAAAAACTTAATAGAAAAAATTGGAGTTCAAAGAAGAGTATATACAGCAGGAAAGAATAAAAGTACTTTAGACCCTTTTCTTGATGAAAAAGAAGAGGATATAAATCGGTTAAAAAATATTCAATTAGAAATTCATCAGGACTTTATTGATGTCGTTGAGGAGAGTAGAAAAGAAAAACTAAACAAAAACTCTGGTATTGAACTTTTTTCAGGTGAGTTTTGGGCTGGAAAAAAAGCAAAAGAATTAGGTTTAATAGATGGTTTGGGTAATGCAGAACAAATATTAAGAGAAAAATATGGAGATCAAATTGAGATTAAGAAATTTGAAAAAAGTAAAGGGTGGTTGTCAAAAAAATTATCATCCTCAGAAAATTATACTGATAAAGTAATCAGTTTATTAGAAGAAAGATCAATCTGGCAAAGGTATGGTCTATAAAACAAAAAAAAAAACTTTATCTTTTCAAGACACAATCTTTAATTTACAAAAGTACTGGTCAAAAA
>FUFK010046365.1_pt1 | contig 27080 bp, 10 predicted proteins | sample 1021851 | NCBI WGS metagenome assembly FUFK01 (sample SAMEA51879418, study PRJEB19060) | metagenome
GCACTCCAGTCAATATCAAGATATAATCTATCCTGTCTTTTATTAAATCTTATTTGTTTGTCTGTTGTCAATAGAAAATCTATATCTTCCAGATATCTTTTTGTCATGGAATATTGTAAAAGATTTACCGCATTAAAATAATATAAGTCATTTAAAAATAACTGATATTTAATACTAAACATTCCACCAGATATTGTACTCGTATCAAATTTGAATATCTTTTCTACACCAATTACTGAATCTGGAACCTGAATAAAGTTAGATGTTTCATAAAAATTAGAAGTAACTGTTCCCAAACCACTTACATTTGTAGAATTTCCAGTGGTGGTGACAATTCCAACTCCTGATGTTCCTGATGCTTTTCCTCTATCAATATCGTCCTGAGTAATTTTATATTTCAAATACATTCTCTCAACACCTTCATAATTTCTCTCTTGAAAATATTGAATAGTGTCATCAAGTAAATCATCTACTTGATCATCATCTACATTTACTTCTAAAACTGGCGCACCTAATTTTCGAAAACAGTAATCAATAAGTCCTTGTCTAGTACTTGGTTTAGCCATTAAAATGCACCTCCATCGATTAATCCAGCAGTAAGTGTTCCGTCAACAAAAACATTATTAGCAAATGTTGCTATCGCACCAAATGTTGCAATACCAGCACTAACAATAAGTCCTCCAGTATTGATTCTTATACCTGATCTGGCAGTAATAATACCAATAGAATCAACATTAGTAACGTCTTCATAAGTAAGTGTTCCTCCAATACTTAAATTACCCGCAATTACAGCATTAGTATTTACTTGTAAAGAATTAACAGTTGCTATACCTGTGATATTTAGAGAGTTACCAGTTACATTATCAAGAACTATATCGTCCTTTATGAAAAGATCTCCACCAACAAATAAATCACCTGATGTGGTAACTATTCCCACAAATGTAGATAATCCTGCTACATTTAATGACCCTAACGTCCCTAACGAAGTAATGAAAGGTTGTGCAGCAGTCTGAACTGTTCCTGTTAAAGGTCCTACAAATGATGTTGCAGTAATTATACCTGCATCAACATTTGTTAGAGTTGAAAATCCTGTTACACTTAACTGAGATACCGAAGCGATACCACCTATAACATTTATAGCAGTTTGAGCGCTAATAGATCCACCACCCGCACTGGATAGTATTTTTATTGCGTCTGTTTGTCCAACCCTAACTTTGATAGGCATTATCGAGTTACTCCCTCTCTTAAGAGTACAGAACCTTCCACAACTCTTGTTTTTTCATTAGCCGCATTTGTTATCACAATATCATACACATATCGACCTGGTTTTGGTACATTAGATGCTGATGCTGATAAGGTAATTAATATTTTTCCCCCAGAAGCATCCATTACAGTGGTGGTAAAATCAGTTTTTGAAGTACTACCAGCATGTTTTCTAAACTGAGCTGCGACTGAAAATCCATTCAAATCCAATGGACCTGAATCATCACTCTCTACTAAATCGAAAGTTTGACTAAAATCTGATCCTGCATTGATAACCAAATTCGAAACATATACAGCTGCCATCTACTTAAAATAATATTTGCTAATTATATTTATGTGATATTATTGCCCTCAACTAAAATTTTAAGTAACGACTTGATTTCGTCAATATCTTTTTTCATATTTTGTATCTCTTCTTTTTGATTTTTTCTTAACTTTTGAGATTTAACGTACTGGTCATATCCAATATCATCGCAGTTTATAATTGCTCCTGTTCTTTCATCTCTGTATAAATGTGGGTGTCCTTCTACTTTAATCATTACTTAACAGCGATTGCTCTCAATTCTTTAATTCTAGGTGGTAGAGCTTGATTAGTTCCAGACATTACAATTTTAATTGTAAATCCTGTAAATTCAGGTAGGTTATCAACAGTAAATTGATACTCTTTAAATTGATTATCTAAACTTGGTGTAACTATTGTATCAGGTCTTCCATCATTTTTGGATTCATCATCTACAATGAACCCCTCATTATTTGTTTTTGTAGTATTTTTAAAACCAGGAAATAGTTCAAATGATTGTTCAATTTCATTAGAATCTGGTCTAACTAAACTATAAAGAACTCTAAAGTCTGATGATTCAGGTCTAAATGCACTTAATATTACTTTTAATGATGTTGCAGGATTTTTAAGATCCACTGTATTACTCATATAAATTGCAGCATGAGGATCATTTTCTATTGAGTTTACACGACCATCACTATCATAATTTTCCAAATTAATTGGTCTATCTAATCTATGACTTATAAACTCAGTCTCTGATCCACTGGATAATAATATTACGGGTGATAGGTTTTCATCATTTGAACTTAAATTAAGAATAGTTGTGAATGATTTGTTTGATGGTAAACCACTTAAGTATTGATTTTCATTTATCTTTGATGCAACTAACTTAACATCATCAAATGAATTAATGCTATTAAGTTGAACATCTTGAAATCCATTATCTAAGAATGATATTTCATTTCCACTTGCACTTGTACCAGAAACACTTCTAATTGATGCCTGTATGCCTGTTGTAGCACCCTCTACACCAGTAGGGGTTAATACATCATATCTTGGAACTATGGCACTATAAAGTAAGTTCTGGGTCATTTTTACATTTGATCCACCTAAAAATTCATCACGACTGAATGATAATTGAGGAAAATCATTAGTAGTATCATAAACAGATCTATTTGCTCCATTTTTAGACCTGTCAAAGGTTACGTGATAACTATCAAGATCTATAGGTTGTCTAGGATAACCAACTACTGAAAGACCTGTTGTATCAGTTGTCTCTAATCTTCTTATGGATACTCCAGATATCTCATGTTTTCTAATCACTGAATTAATTGAATGATCTATTACAACTGTATCATCAACACCTCTTTGACTATTACCAATGTTTAGCACACCTGTTCCAACAGATTCATATCCTATAATCTCACTTCCAACTTTCACATATCCAGTATTTGCAGCACCGACTGCTACTCCTTCAAAATTAGTAAATTGAGATGTTGATGCAACGCTGATAATTGATGTTTCTGTTTTACTTAAATCTGCAGTTATTACAGTTGGTTCTACATCAGATTCAATGTCACTAATTTTTACTTTATTAGATGTTGAGTGCATTCCATGATTAAAATGTTCGACAAATAGTACATTACCTGCATGTGCTCCACCATCAAATGCAACAGTACCAGTACGAATAGCACCCGTGGTACCCATCGATACAACAGTTCCAGCATCATTGAAATATTTGATTTGAGTTCCATCTTGGAATCCATTTGAACCATTATCAGCCTGTATATTTGTTAGGAATAATGTGTCAATACCGTCTATACTTGCAATTGTTATCTGAGCACCAGTTCCTCTTCCTCCTTTTCCACCAACTGTCTCAGTTACGATACCAACAATATCTCCAACTTGATATCCATTTCCTCTTACAACTGGAGTTGTATTAACAGATGTTATGGCACCATTACTATCAACCCCAGTAATATTTAATTTTAAACCAGAACCTCTACCAGTTATTGCGAATGTTTCGACATCAGAGTCAGTTTCGTAATTTGATCCTCCAAGATTTGGAGATGCATTTAAGGTTAGTGCAGAACAACCAACACCTGTGATTACAGCAGTACTTGCATTTTGACCTCCACAAATTTTTCGACCTGGTGAGAGTAATGATCCCATTCCTTGGTTTGTGGTTATACCTATTGATCCTGTTTTTGAGAGAGTAAATAAAGGATTATCTATCGTTGAAGTTTCATAACCATTACTTTCATTCAAATCAGGATTATGAAAGAATGCTGAACCTGATTGTGATGTGAATTTAGCTTTATATAATTTAAAGGTTATATCTTGATGTTGATCTTCAGTCCAAAGAGCACCATTTTGTGATTTAAATATTGCACCAGCACCATACTGAGTTGAATATATTATAGATGAACCAGGATTTGCTCCTGTAATTGTTGATGGATTTACGGCAGTTCCACCATGTCTTCCTGTCCAGACAGTGTATGCAACACTTCGTGGTGCAAGTAACACAAAAGAATAAGATCTACCTGGTGCCAGATAAATTGGTTCAGGAAAAGTAAATTTGGTTGCTTTACTTGCTTCGTTTGGATCAGCTTCAATGAGTGTAACTTCATTTCCATTAGCATCAGTTCCCTTTGGTTTAAGAGTTCTGCTTCTTCCAATAACTTCCATTGATGGTCTTGCATCTGCAATAGTTGATCTTATTTCACATCTTATTGGAGAATTTGCCACAGTATCTACTGTTGCAAAATAAACTTCAACTGCAGTTACAAAAGCACCATTTTTATCTTTATTAGCATCTTCAGCACTTGGTGCTTCTACGTTACCACCAACTATAAATGTTTGTGCAAGAGGATCACCATGTCTTCTACGTCTGCCTGGTCTTCTAGCCGTAAGAATGAAATTTGTAGTATTAGTTGTTGTTGTAACTGTAGTCTGCCATTCTTCGATTGTTCCTCTAGAATCATATGTATTCTCTGCAGTTATGAGTCCAAATTTTTGTGTTGGTTCTACATTTTCATTCGTAGGACTTGTTGTGACTTTAAATTCTTTTACACCTACTTGTATTTTAACTGGTGGTGCTGGTTGCATATTTGGATCACGAATAAAACATGAACCAATCACTTCACCATAAGCATCGGTAATTAATCTTATATCTTTCACGTATGAAGTGGCACCACTCTCTTGACCAACTAGTTGTGCATTTTTTGTAACATAACCAAAATATTTACCTTGTGCTTCCTCAGATAATGCCTTTGTATCAATATTCAAAACTGTTGATGACTGACTATAATTAGAAGGNATTTCAGTTAGACCTGAAGTATAAGGATTATTAAAATATGTCTCTGATGGATTATTATATTTTCCAGATTTATGATCTGGTTGACATAATCTAAATTTCATAATTACATTACCTTGTCGATTAAGAGCATGAACTTCCTCTCCAATCTTATAGACACCATTTGATCCAGATACAGATCCATTTCTAGTTGGTGTTATTTCAAGTAATTTTGGAATTACATCAAATATTTTTTGTCCATCAAGGAACACATATGTTTCAACAAAATCAACAAATCCTTCAGATATGAATTGAATATTTCTTGATCTCATAAAATCATCATTAGATGTTGAAACTAAATTATTTTGTCTAGTAACTTCTGTATTAGTCCTTGTAACTGTACCACGTACTGTGTTACCAATCGTCTGCCTATTCCTGACTTGTTCTCTTTGACCTAATCCGAATCTTCTTAAATCGGAAAATCGGTTGAATGCTTGACGACCCCTTCTTCGGAAATTTCCAATATTTATTCGTCTCTCTCTAGTAGTTCCCGTTTGTTGTACATGTCGATCTGCAAGTTGTATAGATCGAGTCCATCTATCAAATTCAGGATCTAATTCTACTTCACCATCAAACACAGGTAGTTCGTAGGGATTAACATTTATAGTTTCTGTTGCATATGGTTGTGTAATCCACTCAACTTCATCATAATTTAATGTTACAACATTTCCTGTTTTTTTGACATTTGAATCAAATAAATCAAAATCTGTATTAAAATCTAACTCTGAACTTATTGTAGTTTGTGCAGGTTTAATTTGAGAAGCAAGTGTATTTCTTGTTCTAAATGGTATTAATTCTTCCGATTCAGGATTTATCTGTATTAATGAATTCTCATTAATAAAACTATAATTTTTAAAAGGATCTGCAAACAAACCACTTTTAAATCTATTTCTACCCTCTTCATCTTGTATTTGTAATGTTTGAGCACTAACTTCTAAAAGAGATAATGTTGTAGTTTCTTCTAAATTTGTAACTCTATCTTCAATATCACCAATGTCTCTCATGGTAAATCTTCGATTATCTATAAGAGTTAAACTTGCCTCTTGAGGATTGTATAAGTAAGGTGGTAATGAAATTATTGCAAGTTCCATTAACTCCCCAATCTTGGTTGGTGGTTTTGGATCAAGAGATGAAACACCCTTTTCATAGACAAATTCACCAAATTTATTCATATAAACTGTATCTTGTCTACCTAGATAAAAACTATAACTAGCAGTTGAAGATTCATTTGGTGTAAAATAATTTAAGATTGCAGTTCCACTAAAATCTCTATTACTAAATTCAAAAGGAGATCCTGTATCTGTTGCAGGATTGTACACAGAAACTCTGGGTCTAAAATCAAGTGTATCAGTAGCTCTTATATTAAACTCACCAATGTTAGGTATATCTTTTGAAAATCTTTCTTCATCATAACTTCTCACCGTAAATACATCTCCATCTTCGGAAGAAACAGAATAATAATCAAATACAACCAATAATTGAGAACTTGGTTCAGAAACACCTTGATTACGAACTAATTTAGAATAATCATAGAATTCGTCTTTCTGACCCTTATCTAAAGTAAATGAATTTGTTATATCTTTATATTTTCCAATATCAATAGATTCAATATTTGATTTTATATTTGACTCTTCAAATTCAACTAATTCACCTGTTTCAAATTTTCCTGATGTAATATAAACTATTTCTAATACATTATTAGAAGGTGAGGAAACAACTCTTGCAATCGTATTAGTTTCTTTACTTACTATATTTTCACCAATAATCGCATTATTATGTACAGCAACAGTGCTTGTAAATGTTAACTTATCTAATATTGGTGCAGATTCATTAGTTGATTCATAAACTGCTAAAAACTTAGCAACATCTGGATAATTTAAAGAGATTTCTTCGTCTTGAACTCTCAATCCATATCTAGCATCAAAAGTGAGTCCGTCTGCAATTGAACCACCATTCCCACCTGCAACACTTCCAGATTCTGCATTTTTTGATCTAGTTACATTTAATGTTTGACTTCTGTTATATTGTTTTATCTTGGATTTTACTTTATTCTTAATTAAAGATACATTTACTGTTTTACTATCATTCGCAGCAATATTTGTAAATGTAACAGAAGCACCATCAGCACCATACGAAAAAGTGTCACTTGTTAACGTTGTCAAGGGACTACCATTACTGGCAGTAGACATGGTATATCTTTCTTGATCAAAAGTATCGAATATTACATCTGAAACATCTGTAATATCACTAGTGTTTATTGTTAATTGATTTGAACTTGCGTTTTTAGATATTTGTTTTGTAATTTTTATTTTTGATTTTGTAAGATCAACATCAGCTATATTAGGATTTAAAGGTACATACAAAGCTCCTGTACCTCTGACAACTGGAGCACCAATAAACATGTTAACTGTTTCTGTTCCAGATGTAAGAGATCCATCATATACTCCAGGAACAGAATCAGGTATTAAAGCAAGTGTGATTGTTCCATCTGCATTTATAGATGAGACTGTGTTAAATGTATCTAATGTAGATCCTGCTTTTCGATATGTAACTAAAGATCCTTTTCTAAGACCTTTAAATCCTCCACTCACTGACGCAGTTGCAATACCAGCAGTTACAGATACTTCAGTTATGGCATTTGGTAAATTAAATTTTTCAATAACTACGTCACCTTTTAAATTATTACCATCTCCTATGGATCTTATGTTTTGTGCTGTATATTCTGTTTTTATACCTATTGTTCTAGGAAAATCAACACCATTAATTTGTATCTGTTCACCGACACTAAATGATCCTGAAGTTTCATTCAACGAAACAACTGTTGATCCACCTCCAGCTCCTACAGCAAATCCACTAGCACCACTATTTTTACCTTTAATAAATGACCCTTTTGGTAATTCTGTATTACTTACTGATTGATTTAAGACCAAATCGGTATTTGTTTGAGCATCAAATAGTCTTAACTCCCATTTTGTAGTTGCATCTTCATACGCAGCGTCTTCTAAATTAAATGAATAAACTCTTGCACTTCCTATATTTGTTCCTGTAGAATTAAAATTATCAAATAATTTTACGACACTTCCCTGAACAGCAATAGCTTTTGTAACGTTATTTAATTTTAATACATTACCCATCTCAAAACCGACACCTATATCACTTCTAATTCCAACATCTCTTGGTTTATCAACATCTATAATTGTAGTCCCTGTTTTTTCAATATCGTATCCTCTTACATAAACCTCACCTGCAGATATTTTTAAACACATTAAATCATCTGATGGTGTGTTCTCTTGTTCAGTTTTTTCATCTTTAAAAAATAAACCATTATTTCCCAAATTATCATTTAATGAATTAAATAAACCCATGTCAAATGGTTCTATACTATAATCACCAGATTCATCATAAGTTCTTTCTGCAATATAATCACGAATTTTATTATATTCACTTTTCGATTGAATTATCTTTAATTTTCCTTCATCAACTCTCATTAACTCAATAAAATCAGTATCATTTTTATCTGTTAATGTTTTTTTAGTTAAAGTAAGTTTTATTTTTAACCTATCTGCACCAGGTGCTGCAAAGTTACTAAATCCTTTAGCATTATCAAATAATGTGTCATCTTCTTTTGCATTAACAATTAATTCTTCTATCTTTAAACCCACTCGATATGAAGGAGTATTTGTATAAGGATCTAATATTATTGATTGATCTGAAACATTTACAAAAAATCCTCTTACAAAATATACACCTTTAGATATGAAAGCAGCAGATCCTACGGAAGTTGCATCTACAGAGACTAATGATGCAAAAGGAGTATTAGCATTTATCGTTGTATTTCCATATACTACATTTTCATCTGCACTTAATGATTCACCATCAGTAAATGAATTAAATTGTGAATTATTATCAGCACTTAAGTAATTAACGTATAAAGTAACATTTTCTATTTCTCCTGCGTCTGGGAGTGCTACTGATTTTACAATAGCTTCAATTCCAGATTCAGATCCTCTAATTTTTTTTCCAATGAAATTTTTAATGTAAACTGATATATCAATATTAAAATTAGTAATGTTTAACTTTACTGCGTTGTACTGAATATCATATGCTATTCCACCAGGTATTACTACTGATCCATCTTTAAATATATTATCACCAAACTTTTCTACTTGATTTTGTAATATTGATTGTTGCTGCGTTAATTCTCTAGCTTGCACTGGAAAACCAGGTTTATATAAAACCTTATGAAAGTTCTTTTCACTATCGAAATCATCGTAGTATGGACTTGCATTTAAATTGATTTTTTGTGCCATTTGTTTAGAATTCTAGAATAATTTTAACGTCTTCTTTTTGCCTAATGTTTCTTTCAACTTCCTTTCGATTGTCAATGTAAATAACATCTCCAGTCTTTTTATTTATCTCAGAATTAGCAAGTCCTTTTGTAAACTCAATACCTAAGTTGACTTGTTTATTGCCAACAGTTGTAGTTATTCCAGTAAAACCCGCATCTATTGAACTTGTAAAAGATGCTGAACCTGATCCTGTTATGGTTTTCTCAGACGAATCTGTGGATTCAAAAGATAATACCTTAGCTCTTGAGTTCATATTCGGATAATCAGTGGTATCAGATGATGATTGGTTAAAGTTTAAACTTCGATCTTGAAAATATTTTAAAACAAAAGTATCTGGATCATAGGATGCAACGGTTGCCCTCGCAGTACCACCAGTTACAGTTTGTGCTATTCCAGCACCGATTAAAGTACTTAAATCACTAACAGTGGTTATCGGTGATGATAATTTAATTGCTGATAATGAAGAAAATTGTGATGCCGTCATGATACCACTGACATCAAATTTATTTGGATTTTTTATTATTCCCACTTGTGCAAAATGTGTATCAGTAGGAAAATCTTTTGTAGAATCATCAAAACGAGAATAAACTAAAACTTTATCTGCACCAAGTTCAGTATAGATATCAAAACCATGACCTTTTGATGGAGGTATGATTGGTATTAGATTAGCACGAGTTCCTGTATCACTATTAAAAGGTATACTACTCAAATCAACCATAGCAAATGTATACCCAGAACCACCTTTAGTTACAATTACATCAGTTATTACACCAGATGTATAAGAAACTCTAGCTTCTGCACCATCACCATCTCCTAATATATTAACTAATCTTGAATTAGTGCCACCATTAGCATATCCTGCTCCACCATCCTTAATAACAACTTTTTTAATTTGGTTTTTGTTAATATCTGAGTTCCCTGCTTCTCTCACTGCCTGTATTTGGGCATCAGTTGATGTTGACCAATTATTTGGAAGCACTATGTACTCTGTAGAATCAAACTTTATTACATCACTCGGAGAAACTGTGTATAAGTATTTCCATGTGTAATTATCATTTACACCAGCAGCTGCTGGTTCTAAATCAGTAAAGGTGGGTTCATCTTTACTTTGCTCACCTAAATTATTATTTGCAGCACTAGCACCATTGTCTAAACAAATATAGACTTTAAATTCTGAGGTTATTACATAATAATTACTTCTATACAAAGTTCCAGTTTGGGAATTAGGTGCTTTATTGCTGGCACTATAATCGTGACGATACATATCGTATCTTATATTTGCAGCCCATGAATTTTTCTTGACAACTCTTCTAATATTAGAAGAATTAATCTTTTTACCAAACATCGAAGTGCTTCTATAATGTGTCAAATACTCCAGATTATCTACTGGATCTGGAGTTCCATCGGCATCATTCCAAGTGGATGTTCTACCAAAACCTACAGTGTTTCCAATACCTAAAGGATTTGGTAAACCTAAAAATACATAATAAGAATTATTAGAGTCCAACACGGAATCTACAAAATTACTTGCGTTTGCTATTCTAAACTGATCTGTTACTACAGCTGGCATATTATTAGTTTTTTAGATATTTATACAACATTTTTTAATTAATTAAATTTCTGGAATTATAGACCCAGTATTTTCAAATGATTTTGGACCACCAGTTCTCCTCAAAGTTGGATATGTTGTTATTCCAACGGATTCTATTAGACCAATGGTGAATCCAGTTACTCCAATTGATACTGGGTTTGATCCTCTAGAGAAACCACTTATTCTACCAATAGAATACTTTCCAACATCGGATCCACTTGAAACCAAACCAGATACATTAGTATCCGACTTTATAAGACAAGTAATTACTCCAACACCACCTGTTAGATCTTGGAAAGCAGCTATACTGTAAATACTATCAGCAAAAGAAGTTCCTATACCGACAGAGTTAGTATTATTACCATGAGTATCTATTCCTATGACTCCAGATCCAACACGAGTATCAAAAACATAAATTGGTCTTCCAACTGATATTGGATTAAAATCAGATAAAGAAGGATCACGTTTGATAGTAAATTTAATTCCTAATTTAGATGATAATATAGTTGTTCCAATTCCTGTTATAGATCCTGTATTATTCTGAATTGATAAACTACCACCAGGTGTAGGTGTTGTAAGATTTTCAAATGTATCGGAATAAGTAACTGGACTTGATATTAAAACTTGAGGTGCTATGGTATATCCTAAACCAGGATTGTTAACTGATATTTTAGTGATAGTGCCACCTGCACCAATAGTTGCAGTAGCTGTTGCAGTGGTTCCTACTCCAACTCCAATTTCTGGTGGTGCTGATAATTTAACAACAGGAGCAGTTGCATATCCAGAACCGATGTTAGAAGTGTTAAATCCTATTACAGAACCAGAAGAAACATTAGAGGTTGCTTCTGCATTTACAAAATTAAACTGATCTTTCTTTGAAATTGATAAATTTAAGGATGTTGTACCTGATTCATAATTAAATAAATCCATGCTATCAACAAATAAAGTGGTATCAGTTGTTGTAACATCACCAATTATTTTTGCAGTTGGTGTAATTCTTGGTTCAATACTCTGTCTTTTTTTAGAAATAACTGTTTTATTAATTATCTTATCCTCTTTCTGTTTTATCAAACTAATTGGTCTTGATATAACAGAACTTATACCAACATCCTGATATGCGTTAGTTTCTAATTTTTGTGAAGTATTTAAATTGAATACTGTTCTTTCATCTTGTTCTTTTACATCATTTAATCTAGATAATTTAACGTTATCACCTATTTCTATAGTTGTTTTTTCTTTATCTCTAACTATGGAATCATCATTTGTTGTTCCTTTATAGAATAATATTGATATATCATCTTCTGGAATAGGTGCCTCAGTAAAACTAATTATATTTCCACCAATTATAGAATATGATATTGCTGGATCTTGAATAACTCCGTTTACAACAACTAAGAATAAATTTTCAAGTTTAACATTTTCATTGAGAGTATTTCCATCTCTTTCAAAACTTATAAGTTGATTATTTAAAATTATTGAGAAGTCAGTTCGAGAACCATCTTGAAGATCTTTAATTGAATCAATATAATCAAAATCACCAAATTGCCATAATGCAAATGAATCATTAAATATTTTGTCTACAGTTAATCTAGATCTTTCGACGAGTTGACCCACTCCTTTCGCAGTTACTAATCCAACAGCTTCTATAACGTCACCTGTTTTAAATCCAAATCCTTTACTAACAATCTCATATTCTGATATTTCAAATAAAGTTGATCCAATGCCTACAGAAGGTTTTGTAATGGCATTCACTTTAAATCCAGTTCCAGTATCTGTTGTCGCTCCAACTCCGATTCTTGAAATACCAGAAACAGACAAATTAGAATACGATGGTTCTGAGACGATCACTTTAGGATCTTTATAACTTGTTCCTGCAGATACAATTGAAAATGCTAACGTTCCACCGACACCTACTGAAGCACTTATACTAGCACCACTACCAACATTAACTCCAACATATACACTGAATATATCATCAGTTAATTTTGTGACTGCTGTGCTAACACCAGCTACTGGATCTGTAGATCTTGGATATGGGTGTACAGTTTGGAAATTATCTTTTGAACAAGAGAATGATATACCACCAGTTTCAATTGTAACATTACTAGAATTAGTCAATCCATGATTAGGAACTGTCAATTGTAATACTCCTGAAACTGGATTGTAAGAAGCATCTATGGGTGTTAAACTACCTGAAATAGAATTTGTTTTTGCAGATATAAATCGATGCTCATATCCAGGATCTATTACTGTTACTCCAATTGATACTATATCATTATATCCAGACCCTACAGTTAATCTTGGGAAGAATGGATATACTTTTCCTGAACCTTGATAATCGAATGATGTTGGTTGTGCACCGACTCTTACACTGAAAATATTTGTTGATGCTATTGAAACTATTTCATACTCATTACTTTTTAGAGTAAGACTAGGTGAAAATACAAAACCCTGAAGTATTGCAAAATCATTTGAATGTATAAATTTATGTTCGTTGACAGTTCTAATTGTCATGATACCAGTCACATTATCATAAGTCGCAGTCTGAACTCCTAAATTACTTCCACTGTAAGATGTACCAACGATACTTGTTATTGCTCCTGAAGAATTAGTGAGTGCTTTAACATTTGCACCAACTAGAGGAGCATAACCCAATCCATTAATTGTGTTTCCAATTGAAACAGGAATACCACCTCTAGGTAGTTCATTAGTATTAATATTATTTGATGTGAATACAGATCCATCACTAGATGTTATTCCTGTAAATATGACAGTTGTTACACCAGTAGCACCACTACCACTTTCTATTATTTTAAAATTCTTATTGGGGTTGAAAAATGTTGATGGTGATTGGAATACTCCATTTACAAATAGTATTCCGCTACCACCTGTACTTCCTATTCCAATAGTATTAGCTCCACCAACTGTTAATTTAAAATCAGATTTTATTCCTGTAAATTGATCAGATACATCATCATAAATCGTATTTGTACTATAATCATTTCTCAAGTAAACTCTTCCAGAGAATTTAGTTGTTGGTTTCAATAAATCATTTATAGTTTTTGAATTAGAAAGATCACCTCTTGGAGGGTTAGTAAAGAATAAATCTTTTCCATTAATATTATAAGATCCTCTAAACACAGTAACTGTTGTTCCATCAGAGTGTGTGGCTGCTGCACTTCCAACAAAAGCTCTTTTAACTTCAACTGAGTTGAATGTTCCTGAAGATCCAACAGGACCTCCACCAGTTGTTGCAAATCCAACATTTGTAATTTCTACAAACTCATCATCTATTTTTAATAAATCACTTGATGTTAGTGTTGATATTCCACTTAAATGAAGTATAGTGGTTGTTAAACCGACAGAACCTGATAAATTATTACTTAGAGTATGAGTAATATTACTTCTTATTAAAGGATATTGACCCACCTCATCAAGTGAAATTAAAAGTTTTTCATTTGCTTTGGCCATACTAAATTCATGAATATTACCCTCACCTAAACTTACAAATGTGACAGCAGCTCCTGTTCTTGTGGTTGATATAAAGAATGAATCTTTTGTAACATTTTTAGCAAAAACTGTTGTTGGTAACTCTTTAATTGCTCCAAATTCATTTTTAAATTGCATAGGTGTGGAACCAACACCAACAAATGAACTATTAGGTTTATATACTAATTCTTCATTTTCTCTAAAGAAATGATTATCAATTGAAAACTGACCAGTTACTGAATTCAAACCAACTGAATCAGGATTAAAAACTTTTCCGAAAATTGGTATGGAATTAACTTTTGGTGTGAATTGTGTCCTTTCTATTCTCTCCCCCTCTATGGAGTTATACAATACTACTGAATTACTCTCAGTTATTACACCGTAGGTATGATCATCTGGATCATTTACAGTATCCATTTCTGTATATAAACAATGATTTAATGCAACCACTGTTGATATTCCTGATGAATTATCTGGATGAAACTCAAGTATAAAATTAGATCCAGAAAGAATGGCACCAAAAGTTCCTAATCCAGAGGAAGGATCATATTCCGATGTATAATCTTTTGTTACTGATAATGATCCAGACTGTTGAGCATAAGCATCTGTTCCATCGTGCAGGAATAAAACCTCATGAACAGCTTTAGATGATCCTATGCTGACTTCTACAACTGATTTAACACTATTGAAAAGATTTGAATCTAAATTAAGTATTGTAGATACTCCAACATTTCTTGTTGATATTCCTGTATATTTTGAAGTTCTTTCTGATCCATCGTTCTGACCAGGTGATTTAAATCTAAAAGTTCCATCAGAAACACCTGTTGTTCCAATTCCTATCACTCTTGTTTTTAATTTTAAAGTATTTGATTCGTTATTTTGATAACTAAGTATTAAATTATCACTTGATATACTTGATGTTACAATACCCAGTCTACTTGTTGAAAAGTCTTTTTTCTGTGTATTGAAGAAAGCTTCCGTAAGGAAAGTATCTGTACCAGAATGAGATACAAAACTCTCTACCAAATTCATTTCTCTAGTTACTTCATCAATTACATGTATTGTTGCATATAAAGATTCAAATTCATCAACTGGAACACTAATAATATTTGTTGTTATTCCTGCAGGGCATATTTGGATACCTGAAGTTAAATTTATTGGACCTATAGAAGTGGTTCCTACACCAGTTGATGTTGTATTAAATTGAGATGAGAATATTTTCAAATCATAATCAACTTCATTTCCTGGTATTGGATTTGTTTTTGGTATGAATCTTAAAGTATCTTCTGTTGTAGAAGTTTCATCTTTATTAAGGAAAAAATCAACAAAAACATCATTATCTGTATCTGGACCATCTCCAGAATTTATTAAATTAGATTTTTCAACTAGTACATTTTGGCTTCCATTACTTAGTAAAAGTAAGTTTGATATTTGAATCTTATTTGAAAGCGAACTACTACTTTTAGTAACTATTGTAAGATCATTGAACAATTCGGTAAGAACAGAATCAGAAAAATTAAACAAGTCTAGAAAATTATCAGGATTTCCTTGTAAATTTGAAAATTCATTGGAAATGTCATCTATTATCAAAACATCATTAGTTTTACATGCAACATAATCAGATAATCTTAGATTATCAAAACTTATAAATCTACTAACATCACCAGTTACATCAACATCTCTAGCAAAATCTATATTTCTTATTTCATCAACTCTTTTTTTCTCTGTCAAATCTACAACTACATTTAAAAAACTACTGGATCCTACACCTAAATTAGAAGTTGAAGATATACCTGTGTCAGCAAAATTTTTCATACCACTTGTATGAAGTAAATTATTTACTGGTGTTCTTAAATTTTTCCATGAAATAGGACTTTGAACAGAATATGACATGTTTTGATAATAGTCATTGTCTGGTATTACTTGAAAATCTTCATTTAATTTACCTGTATTATCATTCCAAGAAAGATTTTTTAGTATGGAAAAATCAGTTTTCAATCTTCCTTTATTTTTCTTTATACTGGATATGTTACATTGACTTCCAGAATTTTCTCCGACTAATTTATCACCTATACTTAAACTATTTGTTCCAAAAATTTTTAATTTACCAATATCACTTCTAACAACTTTAGAGTCAGTTTTAATATCATTTATTATTAGTCTCTCATCAAGATCAAATATTGATTGATTTTGAGTTACAAAGAAAGAAGGATAATCAGATTCATTAATTATATTTGCAAATGTATCTACAACTGTTTTGGCTATACCAGTGCTTGATGTAAGATTACTTACATCAATTGTTACTTGACCTTGAGTAGTTACATTAGGTTCATATTTTGAAACTGTGAGTAACTTGTATCCATAATCCTTAGAGTTAAATCCTGATCCACCAATGCTAACTCTTTCAATCCCTTCAATAAAAACTTTATCATTTACAGAAAAAGGATCTGTAGCAAATATTGGGTTAGGTGTAGAAATTCTACATGTAAAAATACCCGTATCATTTGATATCACATCTGTTATAACAATACCGTTACTATTATTAATTGTTCTTATTGTTACAACTTTTTCTGGTAAACCAATTGGTCTTTCACTAATTTCAATACTTGAAATACTATTTTCTGACATTATTGGTTCCAAGAAACCAGTTTTTATCTCTTGACCTGTTTCTGTATCGACAACTATGACATTAGGAGCATTAATGAAGTCAGAACCACCATTTGTTACACTAACAATTCCTAAAGTATTTGTATTACTTATATTCACCGTGTCTGCTATAAGACTTTCAGGTTCTAGAGTTGTATCAGAAGAATACTCAAAACCTTCATTTATTATTCTGACTTGTTCAATATTTCCAATTGTGTTTGATGTGGGAATTAAAAGGGATTCTTTTCCAATAGAAGTTCCTCCAACTCCAATAAAGTTGGGAAGTTTTTTATAATTAGACCCACCAGAAAGAATTTTGATCAGAGTTTATAGAACCTTTTGCTGTTTTAGAACTAGTGTTGTATTTTAATACGTCACAATCTACTATATTATAAGATAGTTTTTCTGGATTATCTTTTACAAAAACTTTAAAACTATTATCACTAACTTTAGTAATTTGATAGGTGTCTTGATAAACACTATCAACATAAGATATTTTTGAATAATCTTTTACATCATTATCAGTGGTGCTAATTGTTCCTGTTTTCTCTAAATTATAAAACAGATTATTTGGGATACTACTACCATATCCTATAGTTAAAGCAGCTCCTACGGATCCATTTGATCCAGATGTAGAAATACCAAATATTGTAGACACACCAACAGATACATAATCATTTCTAAACTCTTGATCATAGTATATTTTAAAATCATATCCAGATAGTGAAGAATCTGAAAGATTAAAAGTTAAATCATTGTTTTTAACTACTTCCACTTTTGGATTGATTAGAGATATAGATTGTGTGCTTCCTCCTGTGGATCCTATACCAGTTATTTTTGGGATATCTCTCTTTACATCTAATTGAGTTTCACATAACTTGATAGCATCATCATCAACTTTGTATATGAAATAATTTTTATTTTCTAATCCCTCTGGTAAAAAATTAGATTGATATTTAATTTTATCACCTGTTTTAAATCCATGATTTATAATTCTGATTGAATCAGTTAAAGTATTGATTGCTGTAGAACCAAAACCAACAGGATTGAATAAAATATTTCCTGTTACTAAATCTCTTGATACTTTTATCTGAGTTGATGTTCCAATTCCTACTGATAAATTAGGTTCAACTCGTAATGTTATTGAATCTCCAGTTTCTAACTCATGAGGTTCAGTTGTAGTTATAGTTGTTTCTATTCTCTCAGTTTTTGCAGTGACTTCATCAAAAACTGTTTCAAATAGATATCTATCACGTAAATCCTCACTAATAGATGGTACAGTGATAAAATGAACTTCAGAGAAATTAGTTCCTATTCCAGTTTTAATTCCAATTGAATTAATACCCTTGTTAACAGCAAATAAAGTTTCTGGTAAATTAAATGTAGAAATTCCTTTATCCGCAGATATTGCTATATTTTGTCCCGCACCTCCAGTTGGTGTTGAGAATTTAATTCTCTGATTTGTTTTAAAAGGATGATTTTCAATATGAATTTGTTTTACTGGAACATTTCTTGTAATATTTTGACCAGCAAAAGAGAATGTTAATGTAGTTTCGGATCCATCATCAGTTCCTAATCCAACTGTTTGTGATGGATTGAAAAATATTTTTTCATTTAAATTACTTTCAAAATATGGTATTGATTCATTAATTGTAAATTTATTTGATAGATAAAGAATATTTGTACCTTCTGGATGACTTGCAGAATATCCTGAGTCTGTTCCTCTTTGAACAGTGAGAACATTTAAATTTTTGTAGATATTTAATATTTTTAAAGTCTCAGTTCCAATACCTATACTACTACCAGCAGAAACAAAATTAGGTATGTCAGCAACAAATATTTCAGTTGTAAAACCTGCAGATGGTGATGGAGATATTGTTGAAATTGTAGTTGAAGAAAATGTAGTTACACCGATTTTAAAAGAATTATTTAATTTTGATATGTCTGTTGATAATCCAGATATTTTAATAAAATCATTATTTTTAAAATCATGACTAGATTCAGTGAAAATTGATATTTCTTTTTCTGACCATGTAATAACTGATCCAGTTTTTACACCAACCTGAGTATCTATTGAAGATATAGATTTTCCATCTACTGACGATACTATGGATATTAAACCATCCCCACCTGTTCCATCATTATCAAAATTTAAAAATTCATTTACCTTGTAATCTGATCCTCCAGATAGTATATCAAACCCTGTTATGGATCCAGAAGAAACTGATGTTATCTCTATTTTTTGATCTTGTATTTCATTAGTTTCAACTATAAAGTCATTATTAGCAAAATTATCTGCAACTTTATATGGAAAAGTATTTCTAATTAAATTATTAGAGTTAAAATCAAAATTAGTTTGTAAGTTTTTATCTATGTTAAATTGTATTGATTTTGATCTATATGAATTACCAATAAAATAAGGGAATGTAGGTATGTTTGAACCACCACCCACTGTTGCATGATATACATAAGCACCGTTTGGAAATTCCTGTGTAATTTCAAATCTACCATTATGTTCATCTAAATCACCAATTGAACTATCAAATTTATAATCTTCAATAAAGAAACCATCAGAAAATCCACTTGGTCTATCAACAATATTAGAAGTATCTAAAACATAACTTGATTTTAATTTTTTAACTGTACCTTCGTATTTTTCAGGATTTTCATATGCAAACGGACCGTATATTGGATTTCCATCATAAGACCAACCTATCAACCCTGAAGGATTATTTACATTTTCGTTGAATAATGTTATATCATACCCATTGAAAGAATATTTCAATTTATTCTCAGTATCCTCTAAAAGTTGATAATTATCTTCTCCAGTATACTCGTTAATTTTTAATGATCTTACTTCAGAGTCAAATATTGAGTTTTGACCAGATGGTTTAACATTTATTGATGTATCTGTAGAATATCCAATACCAGCATTCACAACAATCACAGTGGATATACCTGCATTCACAATGACTGGTCTCAATCTAGCACCAGCACCTTTACCTGTCGGATCTATAATATCGAGATCAGGAATTGAAAAATATTCTTTTCCTACAGACTCAACACTAACAGAATCAATTCTTCCATTTATTATATTGGGTTTTATCGAAGCATTTTTTCCATTTTTTAATGTTACAATTGGTTTTTTGTGATTATTGATAATTGTTGAACCATAACCTGTACCAGATTCATAAAGATATAATTGTTCTATTGATCCTTTAACTATTGGTGTAAAATCGATTCTTCTCTCTACAAACTCTACAGATGTTGCTGCTGTAGTGCCCACACCAATAGCAGTAAACTCAGATGTAACTTTAATATCTGGGTATTTAAATTCCTGAAATCCAGATCCTTTTGAATTTAAAATAACTTTTTTTCTTCTTTCATAATTTGATATATCAGTGGCACCTATTCCAACATCACTTAAACTAAAAGAATCGTTATCATTGAATAAAATATAATAATTCTTACTCGTATCTAATCCAGAAATATTTCCACTATATTCGATAAGATCACCATCTTTGAATCCATGATTAACAAAATTTATTGTATCGTTTGTTGTAGAAATACCAGTCGGTTTAACTATTAGTTTTCTATTTGTATATCCACTACCACCATCAATAACCTTCACATCTAAAAGAGTATTTCGAAGACCCACTTTAAATATATGATCCCCTCCAGCATTGTTACCATTGAAAGTTACTGTTGCAATTCCCGCATTTAAATCTGATAAAGATTCATATAATTCAATAGCTCTACTATTGATAAATTTTGTATAATATGTTGCTTCGTTTATTAGAACTGAAGTTCCAATACCAACTCCGATACTATCTTGAAGATTGTTATCATATATAACAGCATCTCCTGTTTTGAAATTATGATCTCCCTCAAAAGTTATTCTAGATTCTGGATTATCTGTCGTAGATGTGTTTATTCCACCACCTGCTGTAGTTGGTCTAGAATCAAATAAAACCTGTCTAAACCTTTCCCCTATTATGGGTTCTAATACACACCCAGTTCCATTTCCACCAGTTACACCAATGGAAATAATTTTATCTAAATCAAAATTTTGTTCATCGACAAAAATATCTGTTATTTTACCACTTATCACTGGTTGAACTAAAGCTGTCGATCCTATTCCAGATGATATTGTTATACTAGGTAAATTAATTACATCAAAATTGTCTCCCCCATTTAAAACATCAACTTTATTTAATGGTCCAAAATACATTTTGTCACTTGATTTATAATTAGATATTTCAACACCATTAATTAACATGCCAGTTTGACCAACGGGTGTCTCTTCATTGTTACCATCAGATAAATTTTGTTTTAATGGAAATTTTTTAATTAATTTTTGTGCTCCAATTACTCCAGATTTTTGAGAAAATAAAACAAAATTATGAATTCCATCATTTGAACTCTTTGAAAAAGTTACTTTCTGATCATCAGCAATACCTGAAGGTGATCCAAATAATTTAATACTTTTTTGTCCCCCCAAAACTTCAACAAAATAAGCTCCAGTACTTAACCCAACAAGAGAATCTCCGTCAGAAAAACTATAGAAAACTTTATCACCAGTTTTAAATGGAACTTCATTAGCAAAATTTATTATTGAAAAATCTTGTAGATCATCAGTGGATCCTGTAAGACTTCCTCCATTAGGATCTGATAAGTTGAGAGAAATATTTTTAACATTTACATTGATTTGTTTTGAAAATTCAGATAAATTATTAATAAAAGATGGTAAAGAGTTAGAAGTTACATATGCATTTTCGTTTTCAATATACACATTTTGAACATCAGATATTATTGCACCATTTCCATATTCAATTGGTGCCCCAGAACTATTAGCTTTGTTTAAATTTTTTCTAATTTTATACTTTCCACTACTTTGAAAAGAAAAACTTGAGTTATTCAATGTAATCGAATTATCACTTGGTACGATTAAACTTACAATAGCTCCAGTTTCTAATATTTCATTTGAACCTCGATCAACTATATCAACAACATCACCCTTTTTTAAACTTGATTTATCAATATTACTTTCTAGATAAATTACACCAGATTCTACTCTATTTACAAAATATGATGAACTAGTATTATAAATCCATGAATTACAGAATGTTTCTTTATATGATTTATTTTGTTTGGGATTTTCTACTTTATCACCAATACTTTTGACAGAAATTATTTCTCCCTCTTCCACATCAACATTTCCATCTTGTTCAAACTCAGATAATACTCCTGTCAATCTCAGTACAACTTTCTTATCTAAATCTCCATTCTCAAATCCAAAATAAGTAACATCAGATCTAATGTCTTGAATAGGAATTATCGGATCTGTAACACCTGAACAATTTAAAAATTGATTTACTGTTTTATCTGTGTAACTTATTGTATTCACACCCGATATGATAGTTCCTGTTACTCCAAATCCAATTGTTGAATCAACTGTAATAACACTTGCTCCAATTGAAACATTTTCTATTGATTTTGTATTTGGAACTACTATAAAATCACCTTCTACATCAGAACTTTCATCATATCCAACAAATAATCCAATTTTATAATAAGTTGATATTCCAGACAGTCCAGAATCAACTCTCTCAAAAGGTTCAATTTCAGATATTGATGCGTTGATATCAAGGTCGAGATCACTTCTAAAAAGTGTTTGTCCAGTTAAACCTTTCAGTAGAGATTGACCTTTTAATTGTATTGGGTTACCTTCTAAAAGTTCTGCTACACAAACTCTCCTTCTTACATAACTCGCAAAAGATGGTTTTATTAATCTCTCTTCTAAATTTAATATTTTTGGGGTTATACCATATAAAACATTAAAAAGTATTCTAAATGACTCCTCTGTTCCTTTTGATTGATATAATGACCTTGCTTCACCTATAAATGTTCCAACATCTAAATTTTCTTCAAATTCGGTCTCCTCTAATCCTGGTAAAAATGTTTTTTTGAATTTTTTATAAAATTCTTTTAAAAATAAAGAACTTAAATTTTGAATATTAGAAGATTCTGCATGATCTGCTGATACTGAAGTACTAAACAACAAATCTTCTTTGTTTGAATTGGAATGATAACTTGTAATACCACTGAATCCACGAATACAACCAGTAAATGTATTTGTAGTTATACCAGTATAAGTAATTATCTCATCATCAATTTTAAACAGTCCATATCTATTTGGAAATCCTTTTGTAGATGAAACAACAATTTCGGTTGTTGTAGTTGTAATTCCAACTGATAATGTTGCACTATCTACTATTACTTCAGGTGTTAAATTTTGAATATTTAGATATTGATCTAAATTATCAGATATATCTGCCGAGGCACCTTGATATTCTTGAGAAATATAATATTGCTTTAAAAAATCCTCAGCTTTAGGACTTTCATCCAAAACAAATCTTGGGATTTGGTTAGATATGACATCTTGTATTTTGACTTTACTTACAATACCTGTTTGTATCATGTTCTAATTATTTGACCGTTTGGATAACTTGATGAATAAAAATCTCTGGTAAATTGCACACCAGAAACCTCATCACCTGATGATATTACATCCCTAACCATATTTATTGTACTATTTGAAACGTCTAATGACACGTATAAATCCTTTAAACCAACTACATCATTTGACCTTGGAAAAACTTGTACTTCAACTATATTATTTGGTTTAACAGTGGATTCAAAGTTAATTGTTGATAAATTTACTTCACCTTTTTCATAATCGATTGATCCCGCAGATGATACCACCACTCGAATTGTATCATCATCTAATATTTTGATTATTCTTAAAATACCAGTTCTCAAATCAGAATTTGGAACATCAGATAGATATAAAGTTCCAGTTTGCCCAAAAATACTAAAACCAGTTGATTTTATATTATATCCGTTTGGATCAACGTAAAATCTATTTCCAAAACATAATTCATATTGTGCAAATTTATCTATCGTTACCTGTAAATTTCTTCTCACTCTAATTTTAGTAATATTTGAAGTAATTGCTTGATCTGTATCATCAATTACCTTTAATAATTTACTATATTTTAATCTACCACCAAATTTATTCAAATTAATTGATTTTGAATATGTATTTAATGAATTTATGATATTTGTCTTTAATGTGTCTGCTGTTGTAACAAGAGAGTCATTATAATAAATGTTTGAATCAATTTCAATATACAATAATTTCAAATCTACAATTTTTTGGTTAATTCCTGCTATTGAGTATTGTTTTAATTGTGATAAAATTTGATTTTTAGAAAAATCGGAAACTAAATCACCATTTTTTGGTTTTATACTAATTGCAACTGTTCCAAACTCTGGAGGATCAAGTTCTTCTCCACCAATCACTGAAACTGACTCTGTATTTGGGTAAACTCTCTTAATTATTGCCTCATAATCCCTTGCAGTCACTGCTCTATTCTGTGATGAGTACATGAGAGGTGAATAATACTTAACAGAATCGATTGATTCGATATTTCCACCATTTTGAGATTTTGAAATAGTTGAAACTGTTGGAGTTTCCACTACATTTATAGTTATGGCTCCAGATTTGAATAATCCAGAGAAAGAAAATCTCTGAACACCATTTCCATCCTCACCATCAGTCGTAATATACCTAACCGTGATCACATCACCATCTTTATTTGGTCCTTGACCTAATTTTTTACCAAAAAATCCATCACCAAACTTCAATTCGTATTTTTCATCCTGAACTTCTTTAATTAAAAATATTTTTGACTCCGAATTAATGTCGATTATGTCATTTGCTAGAGTATACTGAGTTCCATTACCTTGATCATTCTTATTTTTAACAAAAACCACGATTTTAGAGGTGTCAATGAAAGAATTATCTAAAATAAATCTTTGATCGAGAGATCCATCATAAGTAAATGTCTTTTCAAAATAAGTTCCCTGATAAATGTTAATATTTTCAAATTTTGCAACATTATCTATGACATTTGCACTGACTGGTTCTGTTATTGCAAAGGTATATGTCTCATTATCTACATCACCAGTGCATACTAAACCTGGTTGTAGGGTGATTGAACTCACATCATTAGTGATACTGACATCAAACGATATTTGTGCGTTTGCTGCCGTTCTAGACCTTGGTGTGTAACCTATATTTCCCGCTAAAGATACGACATTTTCCCTCAAAGTGGCAGAATCAAGAAAAGATTCATTCACAATCATGTTAGAGTTGAATGCTGTGATGTAAGTATTGTATGCAAGAGTGTCAATTAACACAGAAAAGTTCGAACCTTCAAAATCAAAGTCCGTAAAATTGGAATTTGCACGAAGATAGTCCTTAATTGACGTTTTTATTTGATCGAAATCAAGATTTGTAAAGTTAGAAAAAGGCATGTTACCTTGTTGCCTCTAATATGAATGAATATTCTTGAGTTGGGAACTCTTGACCGACAATATCATAAATTACAGTGACCTCAAATTCATTTAGATCGGGAAATGGGTCAACTTCAACCCTTACATTATTAACTCTTAGTTCATAATTTTCAACCGAATTTTTAATTTGGTCTTCAATTATGCCAGCAGTACCAGAATCTACAAAATCAAAGAGACTTTTGTATACATCTGACCCAAAATCAGGGTTAAAAAATTTTTCTGTAGGTATAGTCTCTACAATATTACGTACAGATCGAGCAATTGCTCTTTCATTCTTTAAAATGGGTAAATCTTTTGTGACTGGATGGGGGTCAAACGATAAACTTATGTCTTTAAACGTTCTTGAAACCCTTTTGTATGCCATTAACCAAGTTTTATATTTATTTATACCCTTTTTTTAACAAAAATTATCCCAATTCTGGTTCAATATTGATATTTATGACTCCTTCTTGCGAAATTGCGGTATTTCCTGCTCCAATGTTGGTGTCAACTGACCTTTCTTTTGCTGTTTTCCAGAAATAATTCTCTTCTGAACCTAATCCATCACGATCATGACCGTTTTCTACCTGATAATACACGGTTGATACTTTAAAATCAGGAATCTTAGGTGTCTCAGGAGTGATACTGTTGTCATAAATCCTCATTCGGTTGTTTGGATAGAGACAAAACTGCCCATTATCGAGTTCAAGGAGGTTATGAGACTTATGTTCGGCAGGTTGTTCACTTGTTGAGTAGTCAATTGCGTCTACATCAGAGTGATAGTTGTCAAGAGTACATATGTACGTGCCCGTTTGATTGCCAAAATCCCTTGTATAGACTTCATAGTGCATACTTCCGATAAATTGCTTCTGAACAGCAACCACACCATAGTCCATACAGTTCCAAAACTGTAGATTATGAAGTGTCATGTCAGGATCGGGTATCTCTGGAGACGAGAGAAACGCAGAGATTGGTAACTTATCAAACATTGCTGCATACTCAGGTAGATAAGTTTCAAAATAAAAGGCACGACCAGGTATACTTTTGGCAGATACCCAGACTCCCTTGACAAATTCACCGTGACCACTTTTGTGGTCAGTTAAATATTCTTTTCTAACCCATACTTCATAGGAGGGTAGGTTTGTAATTAGTGTAGACATTATTTGTGATGAAAAACTTCAACGTATGATTGACATTTTGGACAAGTAAAATTAGAGAAGAAATCATATTCAGACTCATCTCCATCATTTAACTCATCCATGGAGTTATCTCCACCCCATATTAATTCTGTTCCACAGTGCCAACAGTTCATTCTTCCTTATTTTGTATTTCGGTTGTTATATCGAGAGGGTTTGGAAGTTTGCCTTCATAGAACTGTTGAGCAAGATCTTCCATTAAATCAAAATATTCCTCTTCTGTGAGATTCTTTCCAAGAATCTTCTGTCCATGACGGACTCTATATAACTCTTGTTTTTTCATGTCCGACACGAATTCGAGGATCGCACCATATCTCAAACCCTGCTTCCTTTGCATCGAGACAAAACGAGACATCCTCGCCGCACATGTCTTGAACCTCACCAGACTCAAAGACCTGCATCTTTGGAGCAAACCATGGATATGGTAGTCCTTCGTGTTCGAATACACCCTTTCTTATTAATAACCATCCGAAACCTGTATAGTCCACGGTGAATGGTTTCTTGCGTTTTG
>FUFK010053948.1_pt1 | contig 27066 bp, 54 predicted proteins | sample 1021851 | NCBI WGS metagenome assembly FUFK01 (sample SAMEA51879418, study PRJEB19060) | metagenome
CTTGGGTAGGCAAAAATGTTTAGATTAAAGCCACAGAGAGCCACAGAGAGTGCTACTGAACGTCAGGTTGGGGGGAAGCACTACATGAGATTTAAAATTCAGCCTATCGAGTTTATAATGGCAAATAAGCTAAATTTCATACAAGGTTGTATTATCAAATATATTTGCAGATTTGAAAGCAAGAACGGAGTAGAGGATTTAGATAAAATTATACATTATTGTGAATTACAAAAGGAGTTATTGCAAAATAAAAAATAAGGAATATGAAGCCTGAATGAACTTCACTTATTTAATTTATTCTATTCTTGTGGTATATTGGACAACATTAATTTTTTTAACAAATAATTATTTATGATATTTAGTTTATTAAATAACCCTCTAACAAAATTAGCAGTTGGTAAAGTAACTGACCATTTCAAACATAAAGCAGAAAAAGTAAAAACTATAAGAGCCGCAGAAATAGAAGCGGCTAAAGATGTAGATATAACAAGAATTAGAAGCCAAGATAAATCTTGGAAAGACGAAATATTAATGGTATGGCTAATTGCTATGTTAAGTACAGGCTGGTTTGACAGCACTAGAGATAACTTTGAGGAGTGGGTAAGAATAATCAACGACTTGCCTGACTCTGTATGGTATCTTGTAATTATCGTATTTACTGCAACATTCTCAACTAAGATGACAGATAAGGTTTTAAACAGAAACAAAAAGAAGTAATATGTCCAAATGGACAAATTAAAAGTTGATGCAGTAATCACAGATTTAGAATTACAATTAGAAACTCATAACAACCCATATGGTAGTTATGTTAATTTTAGATTCATAGATACTTTTCCATATTTCACAAAAGTAAATGAGATGGTTCACGAAGTTAAAAGCAGAAGTGATGTTGAACTAATTAACTTTGAATATTCTTATACAGGAATCCACGAAGATACAGATATAAAACATTTTGATATTACTAGGAACTAGGGTGGTAAGAGAGAGATAAAACCACCCTAGTATTTTGGGTCAATTCAAAGTGATAGCCATGTTTACTAAAACTATCGTTATTCTTCCCAAAATTCTTTTAACNAGTGGCCAAGTCTCCCTGACCACTCTATCTGATAGCTGATAAATGGAGCAATTATATTCAACTTTCGCTACCAGAATTCTTTAAACCTTTGTACTCAAAGCTAAATCTCTTTTCAACTCTGATTGTTTTAAGCTAACATACTTATCAAGATTGTTATAATGGTATCTAGCTTTTATCAACTGTTCTTCTGCTTCTGCATATTGCTCTACAACCTTTGTATATTCTTCATCAGTTCTAGCTTTATGTTCAGCTTCAATAACAGTTTTGGTATCTAATTTATATTTAAGAAATAATTTAGAAAATACTGCACGTTTTCCCTCGTCTAATATAATTACTTTTTTTTGGCAATTAGACCACTCAAGTGATGCTTTTTCTAATTCTTCATAAGATTTATTGCTTAGACTCATATCAATATAACTCCTAATATAAATCCTACTACAAAACAAATCCATTCTCTACGATAGTGTAACTCTAACACTTTCCAATCGTTTTTAGTTTTTCCAAATATCATCATGGGTATAATAACATCTCCTCTGCTTCTTCTTCTAATTGTTTTATTTGTTGTTTCAAGCTATGATTTTCTTTTTCTAAAGCATCTACCTTTTTAGTTAATCCTTTATGTTCCATATACATAGCTTGTAGTTCTTCTCTCTTAAAAGCGAGATCACGTTTTAATTCTTCAATCTCGCTTGAAAGTTTTTTTATTTGTCCATCTTTATCTATCATTAAAATGGAATTTCATCGTCCATATCGTCCATCTTCTCAACAGGCTTTGCGTGTTCTGGTGCAAATTGTTGAGCATGAGGTGGCATGGCCTGAGATATAGGTTTCATGCCATCAACATTTGGTTGTGGTTTATATGGTTTTACCATGACTAAACAAAATATCTGCTCTAAATTACTTTTCGCATATTTAGTTGGATTAGAGTTCTCTTGAACTTTAGTCATATATTTTAACACATAACCAGCTTGAACATATTTTTGAACTTCTGGTGTATGAAACCAATCATTAATTTGTGATAGGCTATATTTTCTTTTGGATAAACTACAAGTAAATTTTACTTTACTTGCCTCTCCGCTATACTCATACTTTGGACTTTGATTTCCTGTTGGAAACAATCTCATTGATAAACCACAAAAGGGTAAATCAAATTTACTTTTTTGGTACATTTTTTCCTCGTTTTAGTTGATTGTATTTTCGTACTGACTCATTAAACAATAACTCGGATTTATGACAACTTAGTAATCCAAGAAATGCTTTTAAGTGTTCCTTTTTATATAAGATATGTCTAGCTTCAAAATCTGCACCATCTTTAGGCAAACGAACTATATACATCTTATTGATCTTCTTTCCTGTTTGTTCTTCATAGGCCAACTTATATCCATGTAGTTGATGCACCATATTTAAAAACAAACCCTTAGAAGTTTTTATATCTATGAGCCACAGATTATTGTCAGGGTCTTTAGCAATTAAATCTAAAGTTCCACAAAATCCTCTCTCAGAGTATAAAATCTTTTCGGACTCCATTACTTTTAACTTATGCTTTGTCCAAAACCTTTTAAACTTATCAAAGCAACCTTTTACTACAGGGTCGCTTGGGTCAGTAAATTTTTCTCCCTTTAGCCACATCTCACAGAATTTGTGAACCATAGAGCCAATGTTTAAAATATTATCTCCTTGTTTTTTTGCATTAGTCTTAGCATTTAAAACAATAGCTTCTATTTTATCTATTGGTATTTCCTGACGTTCCATTTCTTTTTTGATAGCATTAACCATATTGCTAATTTTCCAATTCTCTAACATTGGACTAGCTAGTTTTCCAAGCAACGTACTCATACCAACAACGTATTGATCGTTGTGAATATAAACGTGCTTATCTTCGTTAAACTCTATCTTGTGGCCATGCTCTGTGGTTATTATAGTCATGTTCTCTCCTTTTTTGTTTAAATGTTAGGTTATTATCTTCTAATGGCTTAGTAAAGTAATTAATATCAACATCTAAATATTCAGATATTTTTTTAAGGTTTCTATGCGGACAAGCATTATGGCCTCTCTCATATTTTTGAATTTGTTGAAATGTTACTCCTATTGCTCTAGCTACTTTAGATTGTGAAATCTTTTTAAACTTGGTGCTACGCATTAGTCTTATTTTTCTTATCTGTAATCCAACAATCTTATCAAAGATATTATCATTATCTTTATCTGTGATATTCCATTGTTGAACAAGATCGTTGATTGAATGATTTATTTCTTCAATCGTTGTGTTTGTCCATCTATTTATCATAAAATGCCCACTCCTTTTTTTTATGTATTGGCAGTTGATTAAATGATTCCTTAAAACATTTATTGCATAATAAACAATCGCTAAACAAGGAATCTGAGCCATAGAACCACGCAAGTTTTAAGGCATCTGTTTTAAAGCACTTAGCACATATATAGGCTAATTTTTTTTGTTTTGTTGATTTAAGCATAATTCTCTCCTCTAATTTAAAATAGAATGCCCACGTTGAATAAGGCATTTTCTCATAATAGACTCATACTTTGTGTCTAAAGTTGGACTAACTGACCAATATAAAATATTAGATACAAAGTTAGAATTATCTTTAGCAAGTGTCTTACAATGTAATGTGTCATCTGTAATTAGATTTGCTCTGTCTTGATCGAAAGTTCCTGATCTTCCAGCTGTATCAATGATGGGTTTATAGCTACACGCTTGTAATAGAGTGCATAGTAGCCCTACAGTAAGTATTGTTTTTTTCATATCTTGTTTTCCTCTCTATAAAATTGGCTGATGATACTTCATATGATGAAGTTTAAAAGCCAAACTCTTTTGCTGTTCCTTGTTCTTTAACAACTTCTGTAGCAAATCTTTTTCCTTTTGCTTCTTCTTGTCTAGTTGTTCTTGAACCTTGAACATCTGTTTTGGGTTCATTTTTATTTACCTTTAATTGACTCACTTGCTTTGCCAAGTAAGTATCTACAGGATTAATTAAATTAAGTTCTTCCTGTAAATCTTGTAATCCACCAAGAGTCATATCTCGGTGGAAAATCTGTTTAAACTGTTTAGCTATTTCTTTACTAAAGTTTGAATTAGTTGGTATTCTCATTGCACACTCCAAACGTGTAAGCAACCTAACATGATTGCAGTTAAACTTAAAGTAATAAATGAATAAGTTAATAGTGCTAAGATTTTATCTTTCATGCTCTTTCCTTTAAGTTATTTTGCTTTATAAAATTATTAAAAGCTTGATTAAGTGTTTTAGTTTTAAAGTCAGTTTTTTTGATAAGTTCCCAATGTGTACTGTGATCTTTGTATAAACTAACTGTATAACTACCACTAAATCCACAAGTAGTTATTTTGTATTCATAACAAGTATTAGGCATTTGTTCTCTCCCAGCTTGATTTAAAATTAATAAATGGTTTTACTTCAACTGTTTTTGAAGAACCAACTGTATGACCAATATTATGTCTTTTAGCTTTTTTTATAGCATCAACATAATTCATTCTTGGACTACATCTATCTCCAATATTAAAGTTCAAACCTCTAGCTTTGAAAGGTCTTAAAGCAACTAACATAAATTGCTTATCGTTTTGGTTTTTCATCTTCTCTCCTTTTTTTAAATTAAACATACAAATAAATTACCAGAATGGTTGTATTATGCAAACTTTATTTTTGGCGGAAAACCTAGCTTTTTTGACTATTTTTAAATTATTTTTCTAATTTCGTTAGAATTTTGTTGAAATTACAAATCAGTAATATAAAAAACGAATCAATTAAAGATATGAAAATAAAAAAAAATATTGTAGAGAGAGTTATCCGCAAGGATATAAGTATTTATTTTTCATATCGTAATACTTTAATTGTGTTGGGCTTGGTTTCTCTCGCCAAGCCTAGCACCTAACAGAGAGATGATATGAAACAATTAGATATATTTGAAACTGATTACGAGTCAGCAAATTACACTAAAACATCTAAAGACGCACTAGCCACAATAAAGCCAAAGATAAAAACTAAAAGAGAACAAGTTTATAATTTGTTAAAACTTAATCCTTTAACTAATTATCAGATCGCAGATGAATTAGAAATGCCTTTAAGTTCTGTTTGTGCTAGAGTCAGAGAATTACAAGTTTTAGATTTAGTATTAGACTCAGGTTTAAGACGTGAAACAAAATATGGAAAACAAGCAATCGTATGGGAAATAAAAAAGTAGCAACAAAAGCCGAGAGAGAGCATATGAGCAAGGTTGCTAGTTTAGGGTGCTTGGTATGTCAAAGACCAGCTAACGTGCATCACATACGCCCTATTGGGCTAGGAATAGGCAATAGATCGAGCCACTACGAAACTATCCCACTTTGCCATGACCACCATCAAGGACAATTCAGTATTCATAATTGTAAAAAACAATTTGAAGATAAATATGGAACTGAACGAGAGTTATTAAATATAACATTAATGGAGTTAGAAATTTTAGAAAAAGTAAATGATCTATTTGGAGAAAATAATGGCTGAAATGAGAGAAGAACATTTGCACGTTGTATCTGGTAATCGTGCAAGAGAATACGAGAAACAAAAAAAGACCATAAATATAATTAAAACATTGTTAAATAGATATACAAAAAAACAATTAATAAAAATGATTGAGAAAGAGAGTAAGAATGTCTAAAAAACGTGGTTATTTTATTTTATATAGGGATATATATTCAAGCCCAATATTTAAAAACTTATTACAGGCTAGTTGCTGGATATATTTTATATCATCTGCATCACACAGAGATACAACTCTAAAATTTTTAGGAACTGATGTTTTTATAAAACGAGGAGAAGCTATTATGCCTTTACGAGTTACAGCTAAAAGATTTGGTATGACTTATTCTGAAATGAGGTCTTTCATACTACGTTTAGTGCGTAGAAAAATGATAGGCACTAGAACAGCCCAGCTACAGCCCAGCAACAACCACCCTAGCCGAAAAGTAACGATAATAAACCTTATAAATTACGACAAATATCAGTATGTGGATAACGAACAACCACCTACAGCCCACCTATCGCAACAAGTGTCAATACACAATATCAATACACAATTACTAAATACTAGGTCTAGCAAAGATAAGAATGTGAATAATGGGTATAAAGTAGTAGGAGAATGGAACAACCACGATATTCTGCAAAAAGATGGTAAAAAATATTTAAGGCACAAATGGAAAGATGAACCTTTAAAGGAGTATCAATAATGGCAGATTTAAGAATATTAAGTTTAGGTGCTGGAGTGCAATCATCAACTTTAGCATTAATGATAGAAAAAGGAGAGATACCTATGGTTGATGCCGCTATATTTGCTGATGTAAAAGGAGAACCATTAGCGGTTTATAAACATCTTAATTGGTTAGAAAAACAAGTATCATATCCAATTTACAGAGTTTCTTGGAGAAATCTGAAAAAAGATATTTTTGATGCAAGTGAGGGCAATTATAAAGGTTTTACTGCACCATTTTATACGAAAAATGAAGTTACAGGAAAAAAAGGTATGTTAAGAAGACAATGTACAGCAGATTATAAAATAAAGCCTGTAGTAAAAAAAATAAGAGAATTATTAGGTTATAAAAAAGGAGAAAGAGTTAAAAAAGGAACAAATGTAGAATTATTAATGGGTATTTCTAAAGATGAAATATTTAGAATGAAAACAAATAGATTAAAATATTTAAAAAATTGTTATCCTTTAGTAGATTTAGACATGAGAAGAAATCATTGTTTAGAATGGATTGAAAAAAATAATTATCCAAAACCACCTCGTTCAGCATGTACTTTTTGTCCTTTTCATTCAAAAATAGAATGGCTTGAAATTAAAAAAAATAAAAATGAATGGAATGAAGTTGTTGCTATGGATAGAGCTATAAGAAATCAAGAAAAATTTAAAAAAAATAAAAATGGTTCAGATTTTTTTGAAGATAAATTGTATTTGCACAGAAATTGTGAACCTATAGAAAATGTTAATTTTGAAGAAGAAGATAACCAATTAGACCTTTTTAATATGGAGTGCGAGGGTTATTGTGGTAATTAGATGAAATCAATATTGCGAATATTTAGATATTGTAGAAAACGAATAATTGCATTAAGTATAGAAAATCGAGTTTTAAAAACACAATTAGAATATTACAGAGCAATAATTGAGTCAGATCATAATAAAAAACATTAATGGTTAAAAAAAAGTCAAAGTTTCGCCACATTTCAATTTCAAACAAGAAATACTACTTTTACGAAATCACTTGGATAGACCCATGTGGAGATAGTGGTCATGCTACAGAAAAAGAATTTAAAGCCATGAAACCAGCTACAATGACAACTAACGCATATGTTTTTGAAAAAGATAAAAAATATTTATGGACATTTGCTAGTTATGATGAAGAAACTTTTAGTGATAGAAACTGCTTTCCTATTGGTTGCATAAAAGAGATGAAAAAGGTAGAAATTTGATACCATTTCCAAATAAAAAATATAATATAATCTATGCTGACCCAGCTTGGCATTATCAAACATGGGGAGAGGGTGGAAAAAGAAATGTTACTTCAAAATATAAAACTATGTCTATGCAAGAAATATGGGATTTGCCTGTAAAAGAAATTGCAGATAATAATTGTGTTTTATTTTTATGGATAACTTACCCAAAATTAATTGATTGTATTAAAACAATAGAAAAATGGGGTTTTGAATATAAAACTTGTGCTTTTAGTTGGATTAAAAAAAACAAAAAATCTGATAGCTTATTTTGGGGTCTTGGTTATTGGACTAGAGCAAATAATGAAATATGTTTATTAGCAACTAAAGGAAAACCAAAAAGAATTTCTATGGGAGTCCACCAAGTAATACACGAACCAATTAGAGAACATAGTAGAAAACCTGATACCACAAGAACTAGAATTGTAGAACTTTGTGGAGATTTACCTAGAATAGAATTGTTTGCTAGACAACGAACAGAGGGTTGGGATTGTTGGGGAAATGAGGTATAAGAATCTAATATGAAAAACGACATAAATAAGGCAAATACCACAATTAAAACAAAATCTATAGGAAGACCAAAGAAAGAACTAGACGAAGATATTATCGCAAAACTTTCACAGATTGGTTGCACTCAAGAGGAGATAGGTTCTGTTGTAGGAATTTCTGCTAGACAGTTGCAAAGACGATATGCCGATTTAGTTGCAGATAACAAAAATAAAGGTAAAGCTAGTTTAAGAAAGAAGATGTGGGAAAAAGCACTCAAGGGTAATGAAAAACTTTTAATCTGGTTATCTAAGAACGAATTAAATATGCGTGATAAGATTGAGACTCAAAGTATTGTTGAACCACTACCATTAATCATAGATGCAAAAGCAGAAGAAGTAATAGATGGCAAAGAAAAAAGGTAATCTATTTGGTGCAACTGTTGAATATACTAAAACTGAAAAAGGAACTTCTATTGGAAGACGAGGTATAACAAGCACATTAAATAAACACAAAAGGAGACAACGTGGAAAAGGAAAATATCGTGGACAAGGAAAATAAACAATTTGAACAAGTCAAAGCTGAGTTAGAACTTGTAAAGAAACAAAGAGATATTGCACTTGGTAAATTAAATAAAACTCTTAACTGCATAACAGAACTAAGAAAGATTATTGAAGATGCAAAAAAGAGGTAACTTTTACCCAGATGGTACGTTTATTCCATACCAAATGCCTAATGATTTTAGAAAATCTGTAGGTAAAGAAGCCTGTGGAAACTGTGGTATGTATAGCGAAAGAAGATCATTCTGCGGTGTATTCCAAACTGTAGGTGTCAAAGATAACTTTGTTTGTGGTAAATGGCGACAGAGATTCTTCAAAAGATAACCAAAGAATTAGATCGTCTTGCTAATCTATATAACAAGACCAATGACAAAAAGTACAAAGATCAATGGTATAAATTACTCGATAAATTAAAACATCTGTGATATTTATGTTTTATGGCTAAATACAAAGGTAGAACTGTTAAATTAAATAAACCATCTCGTGGAGATGTTAAAAAATTTAAAGTATTTGTAAGAGATAAATCTACAGGCAGAGTTAAGAAAATTAATTTTGGTAGCAAGACAATGACTATCAAAAAAAATATACCAGCTAGACAACGTAGCTTTTTTGCTAGATTTAGACCCATATTGGCCAAAGTAAAAGGACAAAAGAATTTATCTCCAGCTTATTGGGCGATACAATCTTGGAAAAAAGGTTTTAAAATATGATTGATAGAATTGCATTTGCTATATTTGGTTTCTTCGATAAGTTAGGAGAATTGATAGACAAACTGTTTCAGGATAAAAAAAAAAAGAAAAAATAATTTATGGGTAGGACAATGAACTATTACTTTACAGGAATATTGATATTAGGTTTTGTATTACTTGCTTTTTGTGTGAGGCCAATGTGAGTAATAAGCCACTAACTATTTCTGAAGAAGCTAAAGTTTCAATGCCAATGAAAACAGTAGCTAGTTTAATATCTATAGTTGCTATAGGTGTATGGGGATATTTTGGAATAATAGAAACTCAAAATCAACTATCTACAAGATTAGAATTAATGGAAAAAGATTTAACAGAGAATACTGATTTTAGAATTAAATGGCCAAGAGGACAATTAGGTTCTTTACCAGCAGATAGTGAACAGTTTATGCTTATTGAGGATTTATATAAACAAGTTGAAAAGTTACAAAAGGCACAAGAAGATGGTATGCACAATAAAGTTAATATTGAATTTTTACAAAAACAAGTAGAAAAACTTTTAAGTGATGTAGAAAAATTAAAAGATCAAAACAGAGAGATAGTTTATAAGAATGGGAGTTATAATTGACCGAGTTAGTAGTAGCATTATTGATGTTTGTAAATGGAGAAATCAAGGAAGCAAGATTGCAAGCTGATGGTATGGCTCAATGTTTGCGTGGTAAAAGACAAGCAGAAAGACAATACTCAGAATCTGTATCTTATAAATGTTATAAGGGTATGGCAGAATTAGAATCAAACATAGATGGAAGTAAAAGCATCAAGAAACTGATAATAGAATGAAAGTTTTTATTCTTGCTTATACTTTATGCTCAGCAATTACAGGAATGTGTAACAACACAATGACACTACCACATCATTTTGAAAGTTGGACAGAATGTGCAAAAGCTGGTGCAGTATTAACTATAAAATCAAACAATATGCACACAGAAAAATTTAACAAAGAAAAATTATATATAACTTACTTTTGTAATGAAAATCACATTAACGAAACCACAACTGAAAGTGAGCCAAAGCAAAGCAAGGTTCAGAGTTCTTATATCAGGTCGTAGATTTGGTAAAACATATCTAGCAGTAACAGAGATGATGAAATACGCATCTCAACCTAATCGTAAAATCTGGTATGTAGCACCTACATTTAAAATGGCTAAAGAGATTGTTTGGGGAACTCTTAAAGAAATGCTTAATCTATTTAATTGGATTGAGGACATCAACGAAACTACAATGACTATAACGATAAGAAAAACAAATAGTCAAATATCATTAAAAGGTGCAGATAACTACGATAGTCTTAGAGGTACAGGATTAGACTTTTTAATATTAGACGAATTTGCTGACATAGATAAACGTACATGGTTTGAAGTATTAAGAGCATCAATAGCTGATAGACTTGGTCATGTTTTAATGTGCGGAACTCCAAAGGGTTATGGTAATTGGTCTTATGAAATGTATCTAAAAGGAAAACAAGATGATGATTGGGAGTCTTTTCAATACACTACAATACAAGGTGGAATGGTTACTAAAGAAGAAATAGAACAAGCTAAACAAGACATAGATATTAGAACATTTAGACAAGAGTTTGAGGGAACATTTGAAAATTATGCTGGTGCTGTTTATTACAACTTCCACCCTGTAGATAATGTTGTTAAACGTCAAATAGATTGGGAAAAACCTTTACATATTGGAATGGACTTTAACGTAGACCCAATGTCAGCTTGTGTAGGACAGATTGAAAAAGATAAAGTTTATTTTGTAGATGAGATAATTATTTATGGCTCTAATACAGATGAAATGGTGCAAGAAATAAGAGATCGTTATGGTACTAAAATGCAAATCTTTATTTACCCTGACCCAGCTTCTAAACAACGTAAAACTTCTGCTGGTGGTCGTACTGATTTATCTATACTTCAGAACGCTGGTTTTAAAGTTAAGGTAAAACATAAACACCCAGCAATACGAGATAGGGTCAATGCAGTTAATAGTAGGCTCAAAGATTCAAATGGAGAAAGACATATTTTTGTTTCACAATCTTGCAAAACCTTGATAAAAGGTTTACAAAGGCAAATATACAAGGAGAATACAAATATTCCTGATAAGGAAGATGGGTTCGATCATATGAATGATGCACTTGGTTATATGATTGATTTTCTAAAACCACTTACTACTCAGGCCAATTTTTCTTCTCCAACAAGATGGACAATGAAATAACTTATGGCATACAATCGTAATCAAGTTTTAGATACCCACAAAGATTATCAAGAAACAATTAATAATTGGGAGTATTACATTAGATCATATAATGGTGGTTACGATTACATGATCGGCCAATATCTTAATAGATATAATTTAGAATTAGATAACGAGTTTAATCAAAGACTTGCAAACACTCCTTGTGATAACCATTGTAAAAACATCATTCAAATTTATTCATCATTTTTATTTCGTGTAAGACCAAGCAGAGATTTTGGTTCTATGCAAGATGAACCTAGTTTAGAATCATTCTTAAAAGACGCTGATCTTGAGGGTAACAATTTAAATTCAGTAATTAAACAAGCACAAAACTATTCATCAATCTATGGTCATTGTTTTATGGTTTTAGATAAACCAAGTGTAACAACAAACACAAGAGCAGAAGAACTAGATCAAGAAATTAGACCATATGTTTCAATAGTTACTCCTGAAAATGTTTTAGATTGGAATTTTAAAAGAGAATTAAATGGTAAGTACACATTAGACTACTTAAAGATCAGAGAAGAAGTAGATAAAGATGGCGGTACTTATATGCGNATGTGGTATTTAGATAGAGTCGATACTGTTTATTTGAAAGATGATAGATCAGAACCAACTTTGATAGATACTGTAGATAATATGATTGGCAAAATACCAGCAGTTATTTTGTACAATTCTAAATCGCACAAACGAGGAATTGGCCAATCAGATTTAACTGATATTGCTGATCTACAAAAAGCTATCTACAATGAATATTCAGAGATGGAACAATTAATCAGATTAACTAACCACCCATCATTAGTTAAAACTCCAAGTGTAAATGCTAGTGCTGGTGCTGGTGCAGTAATTGAAATGCCTGATGAATTAGAGCCAAACTTAAAACCATATTTACTACAACCATCTGGTCAGAACTTAACTGCGATTATGGACTCAATAAATAACAAAGTAGATTCTATAAATAGAATTGCACATACAGGGGCAGTAAGAACTCAGAAAACAGGAATAACATCTGGTGTAGCTTTACAAACAGAATTTGAATTATTAAATGCTAGACTATCAGAGAAAGCTGACAATCTACAAATAGCTGAAGAACAACTATTTAGATTATATGCACTATTCCAAAACTCTACATTTGATGGCGAGATTAATTATCCTGATTCATTTAACATCAGAGATTATGCGGCTGACTTAGTTTATTACCAACAAGCAAAAGCATTAAACATTGGCTCTGCAACATTTAGTAAAGAAGTAGATAAAGAAATTGCTAGAGCAGTTGTTGATGATGATAATAAATTAAATGAAATATTTGATGAGATAGATCAACAATCAGAAGTTGGTCAATTCACTCAAGACGAACCAGCACAAGAAGATCAAGAAGTAGAGCAAGAGCAGATATAAAAAAGGCGACCATTAAGATCGCCTTTTATTTTAATTTATAAATTTATATTATCTATTTATATATCTTATCCAATAATAACTATTTGAAGTTGGTCTATTTCCACCAAATGATTCTGCACCATTATCATCAGAAAATAAATTACCTCTTGGCGTTTTGTGAGGTGCTCTCCAACTACTAGGTTTATAAATATCTCCATTAATATTATTTATAAACGAATGAACTGCACCATTATCATCATCTTTGTATTCGCCAATAAGTATTTTACTATATTTTCTTCCCTTAATTAATTTTACATATTCTTTAGGAAGTCTTGGAAAAGAAGTATTCATGTATTCAATATATCTTTTCTCTACTAATTGATGAAAGTTATTTATTTTTTCTTGTATGTTTGTCATTGTTCTCTCCTTTTTTTTATATATAAATATTAGTAAAAATTGATATAAAGGTCAAATAATTAAAACCCTAGTAAATGCTAAATTTTTAGTAGAACAAAATTAGAACAAATGGCAGATATAGTCAAAGACGCAACCTTTTATCGAATCAAGCAAATAGAACTTGCTGAAGCAGAATATTACAAATCACTTATAGCAACATTAGATAGAATAGAACGAGAAGTAGTAGCATCTGCATCTAAGCTACCTCTAACAGATGGTAAGCTAGTAGAACTTCAAGCGGCTATTGTAATCAGGCCACAAATCAAATCTATCCTTGAAAAAGAATATTTAGCATGGTCAGATACTGTTGTTAGAGAGGGTTTTAACAAACAAGCCAAAAGAATAGAAAAAACATTTAAAAGAATTGGTAATATTCCTGTAGAGTTTCAAGAACTTACAAAGGGAGATTTAGCATTAATACAAAATCTAAAACAACAATACTTTACACAATTCAAAGATGTATCAAATACATTTACTAGAAGATTATCAGAGAAAGTTTATCAAAATACATTAGTTGGAAGTGATTTTGCAGTATTAGAAAAAGAACTTAGACAAACAATAAATGGCATCTATGCTAGTTCAGATGACCCAGAAATTCAACGATTAGTTAATTTTGTAAATGAGAATAAATTTAAGAAATCACAACAATCAGCAGTTGATAAAGCAGTACAAACACTTCAAACTAAATTTGCTAGAGATCGTGCTGGAGAGAATATGAAACGATATGCTGGCCAAATACTTAATGATTCTTTGCGTGATTTTGATGCAACACTTAATTTCAATAAGTCTCAAGATGCTGGTTTAACATTTGTAAAATACTATGGAGATGTAATACCTACTACAAGAGAGATTTGCAGAAACGTAATAAATGGTGTAATAAAACCTAAACGAAAAGATGGACTTTTCACAGTTGATGAAGTCAGAAAAATATGGACATCAAGAAGTTGGTCAGGCAAAAAAGCTGGAGACCCTTTAGTTGTTCGTGGTGGTTATAACTGTCGTCATCAATGGTCTTACGTCAATCCTGATTGGTATGACGAACAAGGCGAACTAATAATATAGGAGAAAACAATGTCAGAAGAACAAACAAATGTTGCTCAAGAAACAGCAACAGAAAATCAAACGCAAGAAACAAACACAGAAGTAAAAGTTGAAACACCAAAACAAAATACTTTTACTCAAGAACAATTAGACAACATAATCAAATCAAGACTTGAAGCAGAGCAAAGAAAATACGAAAAGAAACTTCAAGAAGAAGAAACTAGAAAAGCAGAACTTTTAAAAGAACAACAATTAAAAGAAGCTAAATCTAAATCTGAAATCGAAAAGATTATGCAAGACAGAATAAAAGAAAAGGAAGAAGAAGTATTGAGATATAAAAACCAAATCAAAAAAGAAAAAGTAGATAATTCAATACTTTCTATTGCATCTAAAAATAATGCAATCAATCCTAGTCAAGTTGTTGCTTTGTTAAAAGAAGAAGTTAAGTACACAGATGATGGTCGTATAGAAGTAGTTGATAATCATTCTAATGTACGATATAACGCTAAAGGAGAACTTTTTACTTTAGAAGATAGAGTTAATGAGTTTTTAGATAGCAACCCACATTTCCGAAAAGGGTCTTTGTCTGGTTCAGGAAGCCAGAGTGCTGTTGGTGGTAAAACTGTAAAACCCTTGAATATTCAGGACTTGGATTTATCGAAACCAGAAGATCGTAAAACTTATGCAGAATATCGTAAGAAACGAGATTCAGGTGCGATAGAAATAAACTTAAACAAATAACTTAATAGGTAAATAAAATGGCAAACGAAAGTACAAGTTCTACGCTATCGGAACTATACACAGAGATAGTAGCAGAGGCTCAATTCGTTGCTCAAGAACAATCTATCATGCGTAATCTTGTAAGAAATTATGCGATTACAGGCGGTGGAAAAGCAGTTGAAGTTCCGATTTATGCGGCAGTTTCAGCGGCGGCTGTTAATGAAGCAACTGATTTGTCTAATACTGCAATCAACCCAACTTCTGTAACTATTACAGCTTCAGAAGTAGGTGTTATGACAACTCTAACAGATTTAGCAAGAAATGCGGCACCAAGAAATGTTGCGGCAGATATTGGTAGATTATTTGGAGAAGCTGTAGCTAAGAAACAAGATGCTGATTTAACTGCATTATTTGATGGTTTCTCAACAGCAGTTGGAGATGGTACAGCGGCATTATCTGCGGCTGGAGTTTTCAATGCGGCTTCAACACTTAGAGCGGCGGCGTTAAACCTTAACGATTGTGCTGTAGTCTTACACCCTAAAATCGCTTATGACTTAAAAGCAAACTTAACTAATACTTTTGCAAACTCAAACGCAAATGATTTAGCTAACGAAGCATTAAGAAGTGGTTTTGTAGGTCAGTTAGCTGGTTTAAGAATATTTGAAACTTCAAATATCTCTAACACAGGAAATGCTGGAGACTACAAAGGTGGTGCGTTCCACAGAGATGCACTAGCTTTAGCAGAAATGCAAGGTCTAAAAATCGAAACTCAAAGAGATGCTTCTCTAAGAGCAGATGAGATTGTGGCAACTTCAGTATATGGCGTAGGAGAAATCCACGATTCATATGGTGTAGAAATCCACATGGATTCATCAATTCAATAATAATTGAATACTTTGTGAGGGTGGGAAACTGCCCTCACATTTAATCAAAGGAGAATAGATGATAAAAATAAAACAAGAAAAACCAGATATGATTACTTTAGTAAAAGGTAATAAAAAAATTCAAAGACCATACGAAGATTATAGTTCAAATCAAAGAATGTGGGAAATAAGAGGTTTTAAACCACAACAAGATGTTGTAAAAGAAGATAAAGTTGTAGAACTTAAACCAAAAAAAAGAAAAACAAGAAAGAAAAAAGATGAACGAATTGATTTGGAGACAGATTAGAAAAAAAAGCAAATGGGTTTGGGTAAAAGCTAAAAACAACCCAATGTATTCTATTCCTGTTGTTTTAATTATTGCTTATCTAATTTGGAGTAATTAATGGCTAACTATACAGGGTCAGATGTTATTGTAGCGGCTGATGTGACTAAATATCAACCAGATGCGTTTGGTTTTGGTATAGCGGCTGGAGATACAGAAGCAGTTAATTTCTTTGCTCAAACTACAAATGATATTCTTAGACAGTTAAGAGTAGAGTGGTGGCCTGTATATAAGCAAAACGTATTCACAGATATTACAGTTTTAAATACTGCTGAGATGGTTAATACAAAAGTTAATTTAGATCAGTTTGAACGTGCTGGTGTTTATTTATTTTTGGGTAGATTCTTATTACCAGCATTGACTAAATTTAGACCAGAAACAGAAAAAGATAGATTTGAAAGAATGGCAGAATATTATATGAGCCAATACAATATTGAATGGAGAATGATATTAGAAGATGGTGTTGAATATGATACTGACGCTGATGGAACTATTGTAACAAACGAGAGAGAACCTTTACATGGATTTAGAAGATTGACTAGATAATGGCTGTCGATCTAAATATCAAAACAAACTCTAAACAAGTACAAAAAAAATTTAAAAAGTTTCAATCTGTATTACCAAGAGTAATTGATAAGGGACTTAAACAAGCTGGTTTTCAATTATTAGATATAATTAGAACTAAAACTCAAAAAGGTATTGATTTTAGAAATAGACCATTTGCACCTTATTCAGAGGGTTATCTTAAAAAACTTAACAAAGAGGGTAAATCAACAAATGTAGATTTATTTTATTCTGGTAGAATGTTAGGTAGTTTAACTCCAGCATCTACTGTTAAAAAATCTGGTAGAGGAAAAGTATCACTAGCATTTAGTAACTCACAAATGAGACAAAGAGCATTATTTAATCAAGTGCTTGGCGACCCTAAAAGAGAATTTTTTGGCTTTAACAATAGAACAGAAAAGATTATAAGTAAGCAATTCAACAAATTTGTACAAAAAGAATTAAGAAAGTTTAGAATATGAGTGTTAGAGAAAACATAGCTAGTAATTTATTATCAACCATATCAGGTATATCTAGCCCAATCACAATTAAGAAAGCTACTAGACAACCTTTTTTGCTAGACGAATTATCAGAGCAACAATATCCAGCAGTAATAGTTCAAACATCAGAAGAAAACAGAGATGATTCTGAATTAGGTAGCGGTGCAAAAACAAGGCATGGTACAATAGATTTTGTTGTATCTGGTTTTGTAAAAGGTGCAGAATCTAATATTGATACATTGAGAAACCAATTAATAACTGCTATTGAAACNNNATTAGAANCTGATATTACTCGAAGTGGAAACGCTTTAGATACAGAGGTCGTTCAAGTAGAAACTGACGAGGGTTCATTATTTCCTGTAGGTGGTATAAGAATGACTATTAGATGTATGTATGAGTATCAAGCTGGAACACCATAGGAGATAAAATGAAAAACGATAAATTATTAGATAAGATAGCAAAAAAAATAGATCAAATAGAAAAGATGCACGATAAAGAATCTATGCTTTGNGAAGAAGTAAAAGATTTANTTGAAGAAATTAGAGAAAATTCATTAGAGGACGAAGATCATACTTGGGAAGAAGAAGATTTNGACGAAGATGACTTTGAAGAAGATGAAGAAGATATTGACGAGGAAGACGATAAATAGTAAAAAGCGTTATGGCTAAAGATATTAAATTATATAAAGATAATTCAGAGATAGTTATTAATGAATCTAATCTTGAACATTTTTTAAGTCTNGGCTATAAGCAAGAAAAACAAACTAAACCAAAATCTAATAAGGATAAAAAATGGCAACACATCACGGAAAAGAAGGAGTNGTNACTGCTGGTGGAACAGGTATAGGCGAACTTACAGGTTTCACACTTGAAACTACAGGAGATGTTGTAGAAGATACAGCTTTAACAGATGCTACTAAATCATTTGTTGCTGGTCGAACTTCATTCTCTGGAACATTAGAAATGCACTTTGATGAAACNGATAGTCCACAAACAAGTTTAACTGCTGGTTCTTCTATCGCTTTTATTTTATTGCCTGAGGGTAATTCAAGTGGCGACAGAAGTTTTACAGGAACAGGAATTGTTACAGGAATGTCAGTTAATAACTCAATGGACGCAATAATTTCTAGAACTGTAACTTTTCAAGGTACAGGGGCATTAACAATAGGAACTGTATAATCCTAATTTATGTCAGTTATTGATAGAGTCAAATCTCATTTTGAAACTCTTAAAACTATCACTATTGAAGTTGAGGAGTGGAAAGACGAGCATGGGAATCCTAGTGTCTTTTATTCTGAGCCATTAACCCTTGAAGAAAAAAATTTAATTTTTAAAAAGTCTAACAATTTTCAAGACTTAACTGTTCTTGTTGATTTGCTTATAATGAAACTCCAAGTCAAAAATGACAAAGGAGATATGGTCAAAGCATTTAGCCCTGAAGATAAGTTTGCACTTAGAAAGAAAGCTGATTCTAATATTATTGGAACAATAGCCAATAAAATACTTTTAGATACATCTTTTGAAGAAGCCGAAAAAAAGTAGATAGCGACCCAGATACAAGGTCGCTTTTAGCCATAGCAGATAGACTTAAAATCACTATACAAGAGGTTCTTGATATGCCTGTTAGCCACTATAATCTTTGGTTAGCTTACTTGAAAAAAGAGCAAGAACAATATAAAAAAGAAAAATCATTAGCAGAAGCAAACAAATTTAAAATGTAATGGCACAAAATTTAAAGATAAACATATTAGCACAAGATAAGACTAGACAAGCCTTTAATGGTATTAGAGGTAAATTAGCTGGATTAACAAGTGCTGTATTTTCTTTAAGAGGTGCATTTGCTACTATTGGTGCTGGTCTAGTTGTTAAATCTTTTGTTGCTACAGGAAGAAGTATTGAAGACTTAAATGTAAGATTAAAACAATTATTTGGTAGCACGCAAGAGGGTGCAAAAGCATTTGAAGTAATGTCAGAGTTTGCGGCTAGAGTACCTTTTTCACTAGAACAAATACAAGCGGCATCAGGAAACTTAGCAGTAGTAGCTGGAGATGCAGAAAGACTATCAAGCATATTAGAAATTACAGGGAATGTTGCGGCTGTTACAGGATTAGATTTTCAACAAACTGCTGAACAAATACAAAGATCATTTGCTGGTGGTATAGCGGCCGCAGATGTATTTAGAGAAAAAGGTGTAAGAAATATGTTAGGTTTCCAAGCTGGTGCAACTGTATCAGCAGAAGAAACTATAAAAGCATTTGAAAGAGTATTTGGTAAAGGTGGAAAATTTGGAACTGCAACAGATGAATTATCTACAACATTTACAGGAACATTATCAATGCTTGGAGATAAATTATTTAACTTCAAGAAAAATGTAGCTGGTGCACAATTTTTTGATGAACTTAAAAAAGAATTTAGTACTTTAAATAAATTTATAGAAGAAAACTCAAAAGACTTTGAAGCTATTGCAAATGCGATAGGATTTATTTTAACTAAAGCAGTTCAAGGTTTTGCGGCGGCGGTAAGAGGAGTTGCAAGAGCAGTTAGTTTTTTAAGGGATAGATACGAAGATTTAATCAACTTGTTAAATAAAATACCTTTTGTAAATATTGAAATAGGTAAAACTCAAGATAAAATAAATTCAAAAGTTTTTGATTATCAAAGAGGACTACACGATAGTTACGAATCAATATTAAAAACTAATAAAAGCCTAGTACAAACTAAAGATAATTTTACTAAAATATCTGATGTTATTAAAAAAGATATGGACAAACTAACAGATACAGCACTATTTGTTTCTAATATTTTAGAAAAAGGTATAAAAGGTTTTTCAAGAGGATTAGCAGAATCAATCGTTATGGGTAAAGAATTAAAAGCTACATTTAAAGATTTAGCAAGAACATTATTAGTAGAAATTTTATCAACTATAATTGAGATTATTGCTAGAGAAACAGTATTGTTAGCAATCGAAAAAGCTAAAACAAAACAAAAAATATTACAATCATCATTAAGTGGTGGTGGTGGAATATTACAATCTATTGGTAAAGTATTTGGTTTTGCTAAAGGTGGTGCAGTATCTAAAGGACAGCCTGTAATTGTTGGAGAACAAGGTGCAGAAATGTTTATACCTAATCAAACAGGACAAATAACACAAGCCGCTAGAGGAACAAATGGTGGTAAGCCTGTTGCTGTAACATTTAATATCAACACTTTAGATGCTTCTGGTTTTGATGAACTATTAGTTAGAAACAGAGGTACTATAACAGCAATAATTAATTCAGCAGTTAATGAAAGAGGGAGTAAAAACTTAATATAATGTCAGGTGCTTTTCCAATATCTAATGCTAAATTTGAAACTTTAGGAATAAAATCTATTCAAAACACAATTATATCTAAATCTCAATCTGGTAAGAAACTTGCTAGACAAATAGATGGTCAAAGATTTGGTTTTACTGTTCGTATTATCACAGGAACAAGAACAGATGTGTATGGAGAGTTAATGGCATTTATTGTGAAACAAAGATCAGGTAAAGAAAACTTTACAATATCTCCACCAGAAATAAAAAATGCAAGAGGAAACGAAACAGGAACAGTTTTAGTTAATGGTGTACATGCAGTTGGAGATACAACGATTGCAGTAGATGCTCATGCAAATGATAATCCAAATGCTTTCAAAGCTGGAGATTTTATTAAGTTTGCATCACATGACAAAGTATATATGATTGTAGCAGATGTTCAGGCATCAAGTAACGCATCAACAATTACTATTGAACCACCTTTAACAACAGCACTTGCAGATAATTCAGTAGTAACATATGATAATGTTGCCTTTACAGTACATTTAACAAATGATATTCAAGAGTTTGGTGCTGTAGGTACAGCTAAAGATGGTGCATTATTGTATCAATTTGAATTTGATGTAGAAGAATCTCTATAGTGAAAAAATATAAAATTACACACAAAATTACTGCTGATTTTATTGCTGAAGTAATTGTTAATGAAGATGAGATTGATACTGAAATTAACGATCTTAAAGAATATAAGAAACCTAATAGCAAATTTGAATATACTATGTTAAAAGGTACAGAAAGTGTAACCCAAACAAACTACGAATTATATGACGAGAAGCCTGACAACAGCAGTAAAGAACGAACTAGCAACAAATGATATTAGGCCTGTTCATCTTATTACTATTGGTTTCGGCACTCCTGTTAATATAACAGATTGCTCTTTTCCACTTACATCATCAGTTTCAGGTTCATCAGTTACTTATTCTTCAAGTGATTTTATATTAGGTATATCTAACCATAGTGAAGAAACAGATGTTACAAAATCAAGCATATCACTCACATTATCTGGAGCAGATCAAACATTTATATCTACAGTATTAAATGAAAATGTAGTTAATGATAGTGTAACAATATTTAGAGGTTTTTTAGATGATTCTAATGCTTTGATAGCTGACCCAATGATGCTTTACAAAGGTAAAATAGAAAGTTTTACAATACAAGAAACAGATAAAGCAAGTTCTATAAATTTATCTATTGTCTCTCATTGGGCTGACTTTGAAAAGAAAAATGGTCGTAAGACAAACAATACATCACAACAAAGATTTTTTAGTGGAGATGTGGGTATGGATTTTGCATCACAAACAGTACAAGATATTAAATGGGGTAGAGAATAATGGGTATAGGTAGTGCGTTAAAAAGTGCGGCTGGTATAGTTTTAAAACCTATAACAAAAGTTTTAGGACTTAATCCTCTTTTATCTTTAGGGGTATCATTATTTTTATCATGGATTTTAAGACCAAAAGTTCCTGAGATAGCAGACTTTGGAACAAATGAATTTGATGATTTTGAACGAGGTATATTATTAAACAAACAATCAAATGACGCCAATGTGCCAATCGTTTATGGAGAAAGACTTATTGGTGGAACGAGAGTGTTTATGGAAACTTCAGGAACAGATAACACTTATTTGTATATGGCCATAGTCATGTCAGAGGGAGAAATAAATTCTATTGAAGAAATAAGAGTTGATGACAAAGTAGTTACATTTGCATCTGCATTTTCAGATGGCACAGCAGTAGAAGTTGGAAGTGGAGATAGTAATTTTTATAAAGATTCAGAAAGTTTAATTAGAGTAGAACCACACTTTGGTACTGATGGTCAATCAGCATCTAGTTTATTATCTACATTATCATCTTGGGGAAGTAATCATAGACTAAGAGGTTTGTGTTATCTTGCAATTCGTTTTAAATGGAATCAAGACGCATTTACAGGAATACCAAAAGTACAAGCAAAGATAAAAGGTAAAAAAGTAGTAGCATATAATTCAAGTTTAGTTGCACAAACTGCGGCTTTTAAAACTAATCCAGCATGGTGCTTACTAGATTATTTAACAAATGAAAGATATGGTAAAGGTATAGCAGTTAGTGAAATAGATTTACAATCTTTTTATGATGCTTCAGTAATTTGTGAAACACAAGTAGAACCATATTCAGGTGCAAGTAATATCAATATTTTTGACACTAATGTTGCACTAGATACATCACAAAAAATCATTGATAATGTTAGAGAAATATTAAAAGGTTGCAGAGGTTATCTTCCATACACAGAGGGTAAGTATAAATTAGTTATTGAAACAACAGGAACAGCGGCAATAACATTAACAGAAGATGATATTATTGGTGGATATAATTTATCTATTCCAACAAAGAATGAACGATACAATAGAGTTATAGTTGGTTTTGTGAATCCTGATAGAAACTTCCAAGTTGATGAAGTACAATTTCCACCAATAGATGATAGTAGTTTGCCAAGTGCAGATCAACACGCAACAATGAAAACGGCAGATGGGGGATTTTTATTAGAGGGTAGATTTACATTTAAGACAATTACATCTCCATATCAAGCAGAGGAAATGGCAGAAATTATTTTAAGAAGATCAAGGGAAGCACTAACATTAGGATTAACTGTTAGCTTTGATGCTTATGATTTAGCAATAGGAGATATAGTAAATATTACACATAGTTCATTAGGTTTTTCTGCAAAAGCATTTAGAGTTTTAGGAATTACATTTAACGAAGATTTTACAATAGGTTTAGCATTAGTAGAATATCAAGCATCACATTATACATGGGCTACAAAAGCACAAGTTAGTTCTACACCATCAACTAATTTACCTAATCCATTTACTATTCAACCACCAGCAAGTGTTACATTATCAGATACATTAATCGAATATAATGATGGAACTGTAATTGTAGCTTTAGATGTGGCCATAGGTGCTTCTCCTGATAGCTTTATTGATTTTTACCAAGTAGAATACAAACTAAGTACAGATTCAGATTTTATTATTTATGCACAAGGTTCAGGACTAAATCACAGAGTTCTCAACGTAATTGACCAACAAACTTATGATGTCAGAGTAAAAGCTGTAAATACATTAGGTGTATCTTCTAGCTATGTATCTGCACAAAGAAAAATAGTTGGTGCTATTGAACCACCATCAGATGTAACTGATTTTTCATGTAATATTTTAGGACAAGAAGCACATCTGGGTTGGGAACAAATATCTGATTTAGATTTAGCATTTTATAATCTTAGATTTTCAGAAGCTACAGATGGAACTGCTGATTGGCAAAACTCAGTTGCATTAGTTGAAAAGGTTTCTCGGCCAGCCACATCAATTTCAGTTCCAGCTAGGGCTGGAACATATTTGATAAAAGCTGTAGATAAATTAGGAAACTTTAGTTCAAATGCTACAGCAGTAATATCGAATGTAACAAGTGTTACAAATTTTAATAATATAACAACGCAATCAGAACACCCTACATTTGCTGGAACGAATACAAATACAGTTATTACAGATAATGCTATTGAGTTAGATTCATCAGAATTATTTGATGCGGCTAGTGGAGACTTTGATGATGAAACAACTAGATTTTTTGATTCTGGTGTTGCTAATGCTGACTTCTTATCATCAGGTAATTATGAATTTGCAAATGTAATAGATATAGGTGCTAAACATACTGCAAGAATAACAGCTTCACTAACTCAAACATCAGATAACCCAGATGACTTATTTGATAACAGAAGTGGTAATTTTGATTCTGCACCATCTAACTTTGATGGAGACGTTGCCGCTAACTGTAATGCACATATTGAAATAGCAACTTCTGATGACAATACAACATACACAGCTTTTAGAACATTTGTTATTGGAGAATATACAGCAAGATATTTTAAATTTAGGGTAGTATTAATTTCAAGGGATAATGCTTCAACTCCTGTAGTATCAGCAGTAACAGTTACAATAGATATGCAAGATAGAATATTTAGTGGAAATGATGTTGTTTCTGGTGCTGGAACTAAAACTGTAACATTTACAAATCCATTTAAAACTGTTAATTATGCTGTTGGTATCACAGGAGAAAATATGGCAACAGGAGATTTTTTTGTGGTAGAAAACAAAACTGTTAATGGATTTGATGTAACATTTAAAAATAGTTCAAATACAGCAGTGTCAAGAACATTTGATTTTATTGCAAAAGGATTTTAAAAGGAGTATAAGAAATTATGGCACAACATGACATGAATATTGCTAACCAATCTTTCCCTAGTTTTAGGACTGATTTAAACAATGCACTTTCAGCAATTAATACAATGCACTCTGGTACTTCAAGACCAAGTGGTGCGGCCGCTGGAACTATGTGGCTTGATACAACGTCAGCTTCTTCTCCAACAATTAAATTTTTTGATGGCTCAGATGATATAAGTTTTGCAACAATAGATTATTCAGCTAACACAGTTAATTTTTTAGATTCAACAGTAGTTGCAGATTTAGTAGGAGATACTTCTCCTCAACTAGGTGGAAACCTAGATGTAAATGGAAACGATATAGTTTCAACATCAAATGCAAATATTGATATTGTTCCTAATGGAACAGGAGATGTAACACTTCAAGCAGATACAGTTCAAATTGGAGATAGCAACGCAAACGCAACTCTAACTACGAATGGCACAGGAGATTTAATTTTAAACACAAATGCTGGAACAAACGCTGGAAACATTACTCTTGAAGATGGTGCTAATGGTCATATTCAAATAACAACAAATGGAACAGGCTATGTTAAATTTAATGATCTAGCTTATATTCCACAACAAGCATTAACATCATCATCAAATGCNGTAGCTTGGGATGTTCANGCTAAACCAAACGCATATCATTTAACAACAGAAAATACTACTTTCTCTGCACCNANNAATNCAGTNGAGGGNTCNTTTATTTGTTTAGAAATAAATTANNATGGTNCACACACAATCGCATTTAATACTGTNTTTGAATTTGCNGCATCAACNGCACCAACATTTACTTCAACAGATGGAAAAACTGATATATTAGTATTNAGATACAATGGTGCTGTATGGCAAGAAGTAGGTAGAACATTAAATTTAAGTGAGAGTTAAAATATGTACGCAATAGTAGAAGATAATAATATTACACAATATATCAATTTTCCTAAATCAGTAGTGATAGGAGATGTAAGATACCCAGCTAAAATCTTTGAACTTTGGACTACTGCTGAAAAAGAAGCAATAGGAATTTACGAAATAGTAGTAGATAAAACAAACTACAAAGACCCAGCATATTATAATAACACAAATTCAACTTACACATTTGCAAATGGTCAAGTTACAGAATCTTGGGGAATTGCAACTGCTAAACAATTAGAAGATAGTTTTTGGACTCAACAAGATAGTGATGATGGAGACTTACCTGATGATAAAGAGGTTGGAGATGTAAAAGTTGAGGGATTAAAAACACAAAAGAAAAGAATTGTTAAACAACAAGCATCAGGATTATTAGCACCAACAGATTGGTATGTAGTAAAAGCTAGTGAAGTTGCTGATTATTCTGTACCAAGTAATATCACAACATTTAGAGCAGATGTAAGAACTAAATCAAATGAAATGGAAACTCAAATAGATGCTTGTACTAATGTTGATGAACTAAAAGCATTATACGAATACACAACACAAGAAGATGGAACTCAAACAAGACCACTAGCAGAATTTCCAAAGGAGATTTAATGCTATCGTTAGATTTCATAACAAACATTCAATCAAACAATAGAATAACAAAAGGAATTTTGTTATGCCACTAATACTTGGAACTAACTCCATAAAAGATACAGGATATGAAGTTGCTAACTCATTAAGATTTGATGATGGTAGTTCAGATTATTTAAATAAAACTGCAAGTGCTGGAGATAGAAGACAAACTACAATTTCAGTTTGGGTAAAAAGAAGCACATTAGGTTCTCAACAAAAAATTTATAATCACTATAACAGTACAAATTCAGAATTTACATTTTATTTTGATTCTAATGATAAATTTAATGTTAATAGTTATGAAAGTGGACACCAATTACTATTAACAACTAATAGAGTTTTTAGAGATGTATCAGCATGGTATAATATAATTTGTGCAATAGATACAGATCAAGCCACTGATACAAATAGAGTAAAAATTTATGTAAATGGAGTTCAAGAAACATCTTTTGCAACATCAACTTACCCAACACAAAATGCAGATTTAAATCTTAATCGTTCTACATCATATACAGATAATATTGGTAG
>FUFK010042726.1_pt1 | contig 27055 bp, 30 predicted proteins | sample 1021851 | NCBI WGS metagenome assembly FUFK01 (sample SAMEA51879418, study PRJEB19060) | metagenome
TCTTTAATAGCAACAGTTGGTACTTCGGCAGCATCTTCAGTAAATCAAGCTAGTATATCTGTTTATAAAAATGGAGCACAAGCATCCACAAATTTTAATAATACTTGTAAAGTTGAAAGTGAAGTTGAATTAGTTATTGTAACCATAAGTGGTATTTTAGATTTAGATACTGATGATTACATAGAGGGGTATGTTTACATAGATAGAACAACAAATACAAACAGAATTACATCATCTGAATTTTCAGCATACAAAATGATAGGAGCATAATTATGGCATTAAGTAAAATAGATGGAACAAATTTTGTAGATCCAACACTTCCAGTGGCTTCTGGTGGAACTGGAATTACATCTGGTTTTTCAAATGGAATTACAATGCTTGACCAATGGAGATTAACTTCGGCTTTGAGTTTGAGTGGTAATGCAACGACAGCAATAACAGCTAATTTAGAGAGAAATGATACTACTGGTTTTGCACAAATTGGAACAGGAATGACAGAAAGCTCTGGTGTATTTACTTTTCCATCTACAGGAATTTATGAAATATATGCTTTTGGTAATTTTTATGGTGGATTGGATATAACATTTTGTAGAGTAGAAATTAGAACAACATCAGATAATTTTGGTAGTGTTGATACACTTCAAAATGCGGGAAATTCACATACTTTTAATGGTTATTATGCTATGGCTCCAGCTTACGCTGTTTTTGATGTTACTAATACCTCTACGCATAAAGTAAAATTTAACGCAAGACATCAAAATTCTGGTAATTTAGAAGGGTCATCCTCAAATAATACAACTTGGTTTTCTTTTAAAAGAATAGGAGATACATAAAATGGATAGAGATTATTTTCAACACGCACTTCTCACTTTTAATGGTGGCAACTGGTATGGCTGGAAAACACATGACGACAATGGAAATAAAATTCCTAACGATCAACGTATGCAATATAAATATATTAAGATTATTAAAGATGGTGCAATCATGCCAAGTGAGGCAGAAGTAAATGCTAAAATACAAGAATTGAAAGATGCAGAAACACAAAAAGAAACAGATAAAGCATCAGGAAAACAAAAATTAAAAGATCTCGGACTTACAGATGCTGAAATAAAAGCATTGACGGGAGCATAATAATTTGAATTTTAAACAAAATATAATATAACAAAATAAGGAGGAAAACTATGGCATCACTATCAAGCAAAGTCAGTAAATACGCAGCCGATAACGGCGTAGCATCTATTGACTTTACAAAAGACGTTTTGCTTCAGGACGATTCGGACGGAAAAGGCCCTTACATAAAAGAGTGGAACCTTTCTATTGCGAAACCAACTGATGCACAACTATCAGCTGTAGAAGCTGCTGCAGATTTGTCTGAAAGACAAAACGCAGTAAGAGCTACAAGAAGAGCAAGCTACGGTGATTTGGGTGACCAGCTCGACATGCAGTACCNCGATAATGTAGACGGTACTACTACATGGAAGGACCATGTAGCAAAAGTCAAGTCTGATAATCCAATCCCAACTGAGTAAAGGAATAACACATGGCTTATGTCGGTAAGGCGCCCCAAACAGGTGCGTATCAAATATTGGACGACATATCATCGTCGTTCACTGGATCAACTGCAGGACCGTTTAACTTAACGGTTAACGGGACCGCTATATCTCCAGAATCCGAAGCAGCCGTAATTATTTCAGTCTCGGGAGTTGTACAACAACCAATAAGCGCATTTACTATAACAGGCAGCCAGATTACGTTCACAGGAAATCCTGCGAGCTCAGATACTTTTTTCGGTATCGTGTTAGGTGATACATTTCAAATCGGTACACCAACTGACGGAACTGTAAGCGCAGGTAGTTTATCCACAAACTTTTTTGTAAAGAATGCTCAGTCGTTAACATCATTGTCAATGGCGGGCTCAACAAACGGAGCGTTGGTTGGACCAATAACTATTAGTGGTACAATCACGATTCCATCAGGGAGTACATTTGTAATTTTATAATGAGTAAACTAGAAACAAATCAGGTCGATCCAGCTACAGGCACTACGCTAACGCTAGGAACATCAGGTGATACGATAACAATTCCTTCAGGGGTTACTATTGCAAACTCTGGAACAGCTACAGGTTTTGGTGGAATTACAATGGCAGATCAATATAGAGTAACTGCAAATATTACAGCAAATGCTGATCCAATAAGTTCAAACATAGAAAGAATAGATACAAGTGGTCAAGGAACAATAGGAAGTGCTATGTCAGTAAGCTCTGGTGTTTTTACATTTCCAAGTACAGGAATATATTTAGTAACCTTTCAAGGAACTGGATATACTGCATCTGGTGGAGATAATGTTAGTATGCAAATGAACGTTACAACCAATAATTCTAGTTATACAACAGTAGATTCACAAGCAGAAGGAAATTCGGAAACAAGAAATTTTTCACTTAGTGGTGGTAGTCTTATTGATGTTACTGATACATCAAATGTAAAAGTTAGTTTTAGTGTTTCAAGTATAGATTCTGGATCACAATTTGATGGAAATACAGATCAAAATAGAACTTCTTTTACTTTTATTAGATTAGGAGATACATAAAATGGATAAAGATTATTTACAATTAGCTTTAGGAACTTTTAATACTGGTAAATCTCAATGGTATGGTTGGAGAAAAAATTATACTGGAGATAAAAGAATGTCTTATGAAAATTTAATCTTAAATGACAATACAGCTACTATGCCAACTGAAGCAGAAGTAAATGCAAAGATACAAGAATTAAAAGATGCAGAAATACAAAAAGCAAATGACAAAATATCTGCACAAAATAAATTAAAAGCATTAGGATTAACTGATGCAGAAATAGAGGCGTTATAATATGGCAAACGGAACATTAAAAGTATCGAATATACAAACAAGCTCTGGGTCAGGGACTATTACTCTTGGTCAATCTGGGGAGACTATTGCTTGTTCTGGAACTTTAGGTTCTGGAATGGGTAAGATTTTACAGGTGGTTCAAGGAACTAAAACAGCACAGTTTGAAACTTCTTCTACAAGTTTTGTTGATAGTAGTTTTAGCGCTGCACTTACACCTGCCTCAACTTCTAATAAAATTTTAATTATGTGTTCCACAAGTGCGATTCACACAGCAACAACTTCTGCTGGAGGAGAAACATTAATTAGATTTTATGACGGAACAACTGCTATAGGAGATGAATATCAAGTAGCAAAATCAAGACAAGACGGTTCTTATAACCAAGAGGTTGGTGGAGGTGGAACAGCTATGTTTTTATACTCTCCGTCATCAACTAGTGAAGTAACAATTAATGTGTATGTGAGGATAACTAACGGGTCTAATGGTAGAATATGTCAAGCAGCACATGGAGCAACTTTAACTTTAATGGAGGTAGCAGGATAATGACAAGAATAATAGAAGCTATCTTAGATATTAATCCAAATGCAAAAGTATCTGTTCATGAGAATGATGTAAATAAAATAGAGTGGCATGAAGGAACAACACCTATTTCTAAATCAGAAATAGAGTCTCGTGTTATAGCGATGGATGAAAAAATAAAACAAGATGAAATAGATACAGAAAACAAAAAAGCATCTGGTAAACAAAAATTAAAAGACTTAGGTCTTGACGATGATGAAATTAAAGCGTTAATGGGAGCATAATGACAAGTATATTAAAAGTAGACACGATACAGGACGCAGACGGTAATAACATTATCAACGAAAGTGGTAATACGATTACTGTAGGTGCATCTGGTGACACGACAAATATCATAGGGACATTAAATAAAGATGGTCTTGCAGTTACCAACACTCCAGCTTTTTCAGCTACAAGAACCTCTAATCAATCAGCTGGATCAGCAGGAGCTGTTACAAAGTTTCAAGGTAATATAGAAAATTTTGATACAGATAATGCTTATGATAACTCAACAAATTATAGATTTACACCTCAAGTAGCTGGAAAATATTTCATATACGCAAAATTTTATTTAGACAGCACAGACCATAGTGCAGCAAAGCAAGCAATATCTAATATATATAAAAATGGAAGTTTGTATTCTAGTTATCAATTAGATTTTAGAAATAATTATGGTGGATATGATAATAGTGTAATGAACCAAGCTATAATTGATATGAATGGAAGTTCTGACTATGTTGAGGCTTATTTTCAAATTATAGTAAACTCTGGAACAGGGTCACTAGCTGCTGGTACAAAATCAACAGAATTTGGTGGATATAGATTAATAGGAGCATAATATGGCATTAACAAGATTAGGACCAAATCAATTAATAAACTTAACAAGCAATGTTACAGGAACACTGCCCGTGGCTAATGGTGGTACGGCTTTAACAACAGGATTTGTTAATGGTGGTGTAATTACAGAGGTAGATCAATGGAGGGTCCCAGGAGAGGTCAATGAAGCATCAGACGCAGACGTTACAAGTTGGGAAAGAGCAGATGACGCAAGTGCAACTTATGTTGGTACAGGAATGTCAGAAAGTTCTGGAATATTTACTTTTCCAAGTACAGGAAAATGGGTAATTCAAGCTAGTTTTTATATTATACAATCAAGTGATGCATCTGCAACTGTGAGAACTTCTGTGACTCAAAATAATAGTAGTTATGATGATTTTGGTTTTGCAAACACTAATAACTCAGGTAATTCAACTGCACCATCAATTTGTGTTGTAGATGTTACAGATACCGCAAATGTAAAAGTAAAATTTAGAACAACAAGTTTTGCGTCAGGCACAAAAATTTATGGCGAAACAAATAATAACTATTCTGTTGTTTTATTTATGAGAGTTGGTGATACATAATAAATGCTCGGTCTTAGTGCTATATCCGAGCTACCGATTTCAAGTAGCATATTTGATCCTAACGTTTCAGTTAACGTAACAGGAAGTCCTTTAACACTATCTATAGGAGCAGCATCAACACTAGCAGGAGCTCTTGTTAATGTAACAGGTAGTCCGTTAACAGCTGCTACAGGAAGCGTAGTAATTAACGCTGCAGCTAATGTAACTGTTGCAGGAAGTGGACTAACTTTAGCTGCAGGAAGTGTAGTAATTAATGCAGCAGCTAATGCAACAGTGTCTGGAAACCAATTGACGTTAAACACAGGAAGTGTTACATTGATCGGTAAAGCAAATGTAACGCCTGATGCAACACCTTTGACTATAACTGTTAAGGATGCAACGGCAATAACATGGAGTGAAATAGATCCAAATACTAATAGTGTTTGGGTAGAAATAGACCCAATTTAATATGGCATCAACATTTTCAACAAATTCAAAATTAGAAATTATCACAACTGGTGAAAAAGCCGGTCTTTGGGGTAATATAACTAACACTAATTTACAGATATTGGAGCAACTTGCTACAGGTTATCTATCTTTAGATGTAGCCGCTGCCGATGTAACACTGGCCTTGGACAACGGAGCAACATCCAATGGTAAAAATATATACTATAAATTAACAGGGACATTAGCTGCTAATAGAACTGTGACGATGCCTAGCGGTGCTGAAAGATATTTTATAATAGAAGATGCAACAACTAGAACTACGAGCAATTTTACATTAACTGTAAAAACAGCTTCGTCTTCTAATCCTGTAACAATTGCGCCAGGATCTATTGTTAGTTTAGTATCTGATGGAACAGATACAACAGAATCTATTTTACAAAAAGGATATTATACAGTTAACTCTTCATCTGTAACTGCATATACTGCAGTAAAAAATGATCAAATAATTGCAATAACAAATACTAATCCTATAACAATTACATTACCAGCTTCTGCTGCGACAGGAGACGAAGTAACTATTATAGATGGTGGTAACTTCTTTGCATCTAACAATCTTACAGTAAATAGAAATAGTCATAAAATAAATGCGGGAACCTCTAATTTAGTTTTAAACGTAAACGGTCAAGCAGTAACGCTTGTTTATGCTAATGTAACTGTTGGCTGGGTATTAAAGTCAACTAACCAGTAGGAGCGTTTGATATGGCTCTTATAGACTATAGTTTCAAACCTGGAATAGATAAACAGGATACAACATCTGGCGCAGAACAGCGTTGGGTAGATTCTGATAATGTCAGATTCAGATATGGATTACCTGAAAAAGTTGGTGGTTGGTCTTCTTTAGTATCAGATACAATAGTAGGTGTAGTTAGAAAACAACACTCTTTTGTTGATCTGGATGGTAATAGATACGTTGCGTTAGGGACAGATAAATTTTTACTTGTATATTTTGAAGGACAGCTTCACGATGTTACACCTTTGAAAGCTACGTTGACTTCAGCAACAATTGCAACTGTTAATGCTTCACCCACTTGTACAATAACAAAAGCCTCACATGGTTTAGCGGCTGGAGATATAATTTTATTAGACTCGGTAACTTTACCTGGAGGGACAGGTTTTTCTGCATCTGATTTTGAGGATAAAGTTTTTCAAGTAATTACAGCTCCAACATCAGATACTTTTACTATAACACAATCATCAAACGCTACAGGCACAGTATCTACTGGGGGCAGTTTAAGTATCAAACCATACGAGACAGTAGGACCTGCTGCACAGTCTTATGGATATGGTTTTGGTATTGGAAACTTTGGAGGAACAGTATCTGGAGTTGCAACGACAACTTTAAATGGTGCACTTAATGCAGACACTGCTGGTACAGGAGGATCTGGTACAGCAATAACCTTAACATCAGTCACAGGTTTTCCAACAGGTGGTGGAACCATAGCTGTAGGCAATGAGTTAATAACTTATACAGGAATAAGTTCTAATGATTTAACAGGTATCACCAGAGGTACAAACGGCACAGCAACAGTCGGCACATCAAACGGACAAGCACATAGTAGCGGTGCAACAGTTACAAATGCCACAAACTTTTCTGGATTTGGTAGTGCAGTAAATGCATCAACAGTAGTGCTTGAACCTGGACTTTGGAGTTTAGATAATTTTGGACAGGTNTTNATTGCAACTGTTGCAAACGGTAAAACATTTACATGGAACGCNGGAGCTGCAACACCATTAACNACAAGNGCNTCAACTACAACATCTGGTTTTGCAACAGGCANTAATCCAACTGCATCAAGAGTTACATTNATATCACCTACAACTAGACACTTAATTCATCTTGGAACAGAGACAACNATTGGTGATACAACNACACAAGATGATATGTTTATAAGATTTTCNGATCAAGANGANATTAATACTTANGCTCCGTCTGCAACAAATTCAGCNGGAACANTNAGAATTCAAGATGGTACAAAAATANTTGGAGCTATAAAAGCAAAAGAAGTTATNTTAATATTTACAGATAATGCTTTGTATACCATGAAATTTATAGGAGCTCCTTTTACNTTCCAATTAGATCAAGTTGGAACAAACTGTGGTNTNATAGGTAAAAATGCAGTTGTTGAAATAGATGGNGCCGCATTCTGGTTAAGTCAAAAAGGTTTCTTTTTATTTGATGGTACAGTTAAATCTATACCGTGCACTGTGGAAGATTTTGTTTTTGATAATTTTGATACTACAAAAGGTCAACAAGTTGCTGCAGGGTTGAATAATTTATTTACAGAAATAACTTGGTATTATCCATCTTCAGGTTCCACTTTTAATGACAAGTATGTTGTATTTAATTATGGAGAGTCCACGGGTGTTCCAGGTGGTGTTTGGTATACAGGCACAGAAGCAAGAACTAGTTGGATGGATGCAACTATATATCCAACACCATATGCTACAAAATATAGTAGCACTGCTAATGGTACTTTTCCTGTTGTTATAGGTCAAGATGGTTTAGGGCAAACAAAATATTTTGAGCATGAGGTTGGCACTGATCAAGTTAACGAAGATGGCTCAACAACTACAGTGGCTTCATTTATAAAATCTTTTGACATAGATTTAGAGCAAAGACAAAGAGATGCTAGAGGCAGATCATCTGGTCCAAAGATAGCAGGTGAAATATTTTTAGCAATGAGAAGATTTATTCCTGATTTTAAAAACTTACAAGGTAATGCTAAAATAAGTTTAGCTGTAAAAAGATATCCACAACAATCTGATTCTACAACCACTTTAAGTCCTTTTACTGTTACTGCATCAACAGACAAAAAAGACACTAGAGCTAGAGGTAGATTTGTAAATGTTAAAATAGAAAATGATGCATCTAATGAGTCCTGGAGATTTGGTACATTAAGATTAGATATACAACCGGATGGTAGAAGATAATGGCAAAGATAAATATTAGAATACCAGAACCGAAACAAGATTATGATTTTTCTAATCAAAAGCAAATAAATAGAGCTTTAACTATTATGAAAGATCAATTAAACTCAACTTTTTTAGATGAATTAAAACAGGAGCAAGAGAGATTCTCTTGGTTTGTAGGTGGCTAATATATATAAAAATGAACTAGTGGATTTAACCACTACAGATAATACTACTATTTATACTACACCAGCTAGTTCTAGAGCTATAATTAAAAGTATTCTAGTATCTGAGGACGCCGGATCAGGGACCACAATAACTTTCACCATAACAAATGCTGCTTCTGCAGTGTTTAATCTATTTAAAGATAAAGCAATAGCCTCAAAAGCAACAACTGAGCTGTTAACTCACCCTTTAATTTTAGAAGAAAATGAGGTATTAAAGGCACAAGCAGCTGATGCAAATGAATTACACGTAATTGCATCTATATTGGAGATAAATAGAGACTAATGCCATTCATAGAAACAGAAGCTAAAAAAGAAATAAAAGAAATTAACGGTAAACCTACTGTGGTTCTTACACCAGAATGTGAGGTTACTTTAAAAAATTTAAAAACGGGTCAAGAATATATGTCGGATGCAGAGGCAGATGAGGATGTAAATAACCCAGGAACAGACACTAAAAGAGAAGATATCTCTAGAAGTGTAAAATTAACAGTAGAGTCTTTACCACTTGGAGGAGACTCAAAAATATAATAGAATGGTACGATGGCAATAACTAGAGCACAACAAGTAAGACAGATGTTAAAAGAAGGCACTAAAAAACCTGCAATGCAAGGTGGAGGTCCAAATTATTTAGGTAAACAACCAGAGGTAACTGTACCTAGAAGATGGAAGTCATCACCTGATCATCCTGACACAGAATTAGCATATATTACAGAACCTGAAAAAAAAGTGCTTATTGCACTTAATATGCATGGTGGTCTTGAAGATGGTAAACCTAACAAAGGACCGAAAGGTGTTATATCATTGCAAGGTGATCTTGGTGGTTATGACGCTAGTCCAGGTGGAAAAGATGCTCCTTCTGGTGGCGGAGGAAACGAGATAGATGATAATAGACAACAATACTCAGCAACACAAACGCAAACAGGTGTTGTAAAAGGTGGGGGTAAAAAAACCACCACAAAACCAGGAGAAGCTACTGAGTTTAGAGATAAAAAAGTAACAACCGCTGATGCAAAAAAAGCAAAGGCAAGATATAACAAACAATTTTTTGATAGAGGTATAATGCCACCTCTTGGAAGTAGACCTGTAGATTTTAAAACAAGATTAGCTCAAAAAAGAAATCAAGGTATTTTAAATTTTATAAATAGAAATATTGGAAAAGATCTTTATAGAAGTGGTTTTTTAGGACCAGACTTTAGTACAAGATTTTTAGGTGGAGGTGTACCAACAACTGGTTCTCTTTTTGCTGAACTTCAAGCTTCTTACAATCCAGATCTATTGGAGAATGAAATAAATTTATTTGATGAAGATAGTATTAGAGAAATAGCTTCTGTATTAAGTAAAACAAAAACTGGTATAACTGGTGTACAAGCAAGTGCTTTAGAAAATCTTAGAAAAAATATAAAAAATAGAGAAGAATTAAAAGAACAAGGAATGACTCAAGAACGTTTTGAAGAGTTATACCCACCACCAAAACCAGCACCTGATAAAGACTCAGATCCATGTTTAGGACCTAACCCACCCGCATATTGTTTTACAAGAAATCAAGATCCAACACCAACAACACCTGTTGTAGACCCAATAATGTTTAGATTCTTGAACCGTGGTGGTATGGTCGAGGACGCGCCTGTAGGAACAGGGATCATGGACCTTGAAGCAGCAAGACAGATGATGTTTTTAGGTGGTATAGCAAAAGGTATTAAAAAAGGTTTAAAAAGTGTTACAAGAGCTGCTAAAAAAGTATTTAAATCACCGTTTGGTAAAGCTGCATTATTAGCTGCACCATTTGTAATGGGTGGCGGTGCGGGTAGTTTTTTTGGTAAAGGTAGTCTTAATCCGTTTTTAAGAAAAGTTGCTGGTGATACAGCATTTAGTGGTTTAGGAGAAGCTTTAAGTAAAATAGGTTTGGTAAATAAATCTGGTGGTTTGACAGCCGGTGGTATTGGAAGTTTGTTTGGTATAACCTCATTATTAGCTGCTTTACAAAAACCAAAAGAAGATGAAAATTTTGATTTAGAAAGTTATTATGAAAAAGAAGGTTTATCAGATTTTTTAGCTAATCTTGGTCAGAGAAATAGATTTTTAGCAGAAGGTGGTAGAATTGGTCTTCAAGAGGGCGGTGGAATTGAACAAAGGTTAGAACAACTAGGTGGTGATGTAACTTCTGCAGAACAAACATTACAAGAAATAACTCAAAGATTAGAATCAGCTGAATCTAATTTAGGTTCAGGTGGTGGTATTAGTGGTATTGGTGGTATTGCAAATATAAATGAAGCTGCAATTCAACCAAATATGAGCAGAGTCCCTGAAGGTCCAGTCAATGCAAATAGACCTTTATTAGAGTCTTTAGCACCACCAACAGGAACTCTTGAACAACCAAAAGCAGTTCAACCTGCTAAATTTTCTAGTGTTGAAGATGCTTTTGCTGATGCACAAAAAAATGCTCAAGAAGCAAGAGCAGGAGGATTTCTTGGACGAGTAGTATTACCTGGAGAAATGAGTTTTGAAGATTTTTCTAAAAATTTAAATATTTTTGGACAGCCCATGCAATTACCAGCATCAGGAGGACTAGGAGGCAAAATGGGAACACCAATTCAACGAGCTGTGGGTCTTGCAAAAGGCGGTAAAGCAGAACCTGTAGCTAAAAAGACTATGCCTCTGTTAGATTTAGATGGTCAAGAAATGGATTTTAGAGCTGAAGGTGGCTTTGTGCCTATTGGACGTATGGAAAAAGCAGATGATGTTCCTGCAAGATTAAGTAAGAATGAGTTTGTATTTACAGCTGATGCAGTTAGAAATGCAGGTGATGGCGATATAGACAAAGGCGCAGAAGTTATGTATAACATGATGAAAAACCTCGAAGCCGGGGGTGAAGTATCAGAGGAATCGCAAGGCTTAGATGGCGCTAGAAAAATGTTTCAAACAGCACAAAGATTAGAAGGAGTAATGTAGTGACAACAGAAACTACGATATCGAGACCAGCGCCATTTGTAGAAGATATAGGTAAAGATCTATCGAAACAGGTATTAGCGCAAACAACAGTGCCGGTTGTAACAACAGGTTTAGCTGGACTTGGTACAATGGCTCAACCAACAAAACAAGCGTTTGAGACAGCAGAACAATTTAAAACAAGACAAGGTTTATTTGATGCTCAAAGAAGAGCAGCACTAGGTTTTGAACAAAGAAAACAAGCATTATCAGGACTTGCACCACAAGTTGCAGGTTTAGATCCATTACAACAACAAGCACAAAGATTAGGTCAAGCTGGTATCGGATCATTTCAACCTTTTTTAACACAAGCACAACAATTATCTGGTGCAGGCGCAGGAACAGGACCAGGTTCTGTTCAAGCATTTATGTCACCATATCAAAAACAAGTTATCGATGAAAGTTTATCAGAGTTTGATAGACAAGCAGCGATTAACAGACAACAGATTAGAGATCAAGCAGTAAGAGCGGGCGCATTTGGTGGAGGAAGAGAAGGAGTTCAATTGGCAGAACAAGGAGCAAGAACAGCAGAAGCTAGAGGTAGGTTGCAAGCAGGATTATTATCCGATGCGTTTAGAGATGCTGTAGGAAGAAGACAGCAAGCAGCAGCAGATCAATTAACGTTTGCACAAGCATTACCACAACTACAAAGACAGGATGTTGCAACACTTGGTGGACTTGGATCATTGAACCAAGCATTAGCTCAAGCTAGATTAGATGCTACAAGGGAAGCAACAAGACAGGCTGCATTCCAACCACAAGAACAAGTGGATAGATTTGCTGATATCGTAACAGGTATCATGGGTGGTATGAGAGGCACAGGAACGACGGTAACCAATGTTCCTAACCCAACGCCACTACAATCTGCACTAGGAGCTGCAGCAACAGGATTTGGAATATATAAGGCATTAACATAATGAATAGAATTTTAAAAAGACCAATGTTTAGAATGGGCGGTTCTACAGGAACTGGTATTACGTCTGGTTTACCAAGAGCTAGTTATGCAGAAGGACCTGGACCTGAAGGAGTAAAGTCTACAATTGAAAGATTACAAGAGGCTGCTGGACCTGCAAGAGAGTTTGGAATAGAAGATTTTTTAATACCGTTTGGATTAAATCTTGCATCCGCAACACCAAGAGGTAATTTACTTGCTACCGCAGCTGGTGCAGCAAAAGAACCAGCAGCTGATCTTATGGCAATGAAAAGAGCTGAAGATGATTTTCAAAGAAAATTAAGATTAGAAGCAGCAGGAATAGATATTGATGCAGAGAAAAAAGCAGAAGCTGCTGCACAAGCACAGCAATTTGATTTAGATAAAATGGCTCTAGGTCAAAAATTTGACATAGAAAATATAACATTAGAACAAGCTAACGCATTAGAGAGAATAGGTTTAAAAGGTGCTGTTGATATGGATCTATTAAAAGAGAGAGACAAATTAGAAAAAGAAAATATTGAGCTACAAGGTAAAATAGGCAGTGAACAAATTATCTTAAAAAATCAAGAAAAGATAAAAGCAATTGAATTTGAAATAAAAGAAAAATCTAAATACCCAGAAATATTTGGTAAATCAGATTCTGCTTTTGCTGTTCAAACACCAGAAGCTGTTAAAGGTAAGTATATGGATTCTTTCATATCACAAGGCGGTATATTTGAAGATAAGTCTATTGAATTATCAAATGCATACTACAATGTTCTTAATAATCCAAATGTTGATCAGGCAACTAAAAATAATTTTAAAGACCTAACATACTCATCTAGGTATGATAATAAAACAAAACAAACAATCTACACACCAAACCTTGGAGCTGTCTCAGTTGGTGCCATAGTTTATGATGCTACAAAAGGTATATATGTTCAAAGAGTTCAAAAAAGCGATGACCCTAGAAAAGATTTTATAGCTTTAGATTATACTACTTTGAAACCTTTAGAAACAGGGGAGTAGTCCCATGGCTTTTGTTAATCCGTACGCAAACGACATTCTTTCTCAAGAAGAAGATAAAGGTAAAGAGGAAAAGAAAAAGAAAGATCAAGACTCTGGTGTAGATACAGGTCCTTATTCTAGCATAGATTATTTAGAATTAGATTCACCATCAGCTGAAAAAAATAATGAGGTATCTGGTTTAACTGCATTTGGTGCAGGAGTAGCTTCAGGTCTAATAAAAACTGTTGAAGGAGTTGTGTCTTTAGGTGCAGAGCTCATTGACCTTGGAGCTGATACAGATACTGCCGCACAAGTGGATGCATTTTTTGATAAATTAAATCCTTTTGAAGAAATAGCTGAAGAAAGAGCAGTGGGTAGACTTACAGAGGCATTAGTTCAAATAGGTATACCAGGNGCTGCAGGAGCTAAACTTGCAACAACTTTAGCAACTAAAGCTATACAAGCAAAAAAAGCAGGTAAGCTTGTAAGTATAAAATCACCAAATGTTAAAAAAGGTGTAGATAAAGCTAAACAATTAAATAAATTATCTAAAAAACAAAGATTCGCAGCTGTTGTTTTTGGTGGTGCAGGTGGAGAAACTTTAGTTGCAGACGTAGAAAAAATTGGAACCATTGGTGATTTGTTTGAAGACTCACAACCATTACCAAAAGTTTTTGAGCCATTATCTGTAACTGCATTAGATAGATTTGAAAGAGAAGGTGGTAGAGATGATGCTGCTAGAAGTTTGATGAACAGATTTAAGTTTGGAGCAGAATCTGTTTTTCTAACACCTTTTGTATACGGAACAGGTCTTGCAGCAAAAGCACTTGCAAAAAGAGGTAAAGAGTTGGCGTATGATAATTCAAGACTTGCACAAGGTTTAGATAAATTTGCATCAGCATTTAGATTTAGAGGTAGAAAACCTATAGAAGTTGCAGAGGCAAAAAAAACTCAAAAAGCAAGAGAGATGAGAGATGTAAACTTTGCAGAAGAAAAAGTTGCAAGAATAGATCAAGAGGTAGATAAAGTATTTCCAGAATTTAGAAAAGTATTTAATGCATCATCCGTAAAAGAAAGAAAAAATTTTTTACAAACTTTAGATGATACTTTATTTACTGGAGACTTAAATAAAGCAGCTGTTGATCAAAAATTAGCAAAAGAAGTTTTAAAGATTACACAAAAAAGACTTGGCAAAGACGAAGGTAAAGTTGTTGCAGATAATATACTAACACAAATAACAAAAACTAGAGCTGAGTTTGCAGATTTATTAAACATAACTGCGGGAGGACCTGGAGCAAAAGTAGACCTACCACCAGGTGTTGCAAAAGACTTGCGTAAAATTATGGGTAATAGAGTTAAAAATTATATTGGTAATACTTTTGAAATATTTGAAAATACAGATGCTGGTTTCTTTCAAAAATATAAACCAACAAAAGGTGCTGTAGATAGAGTTGCAAAAATATTTATGAGGTATGCAGCAAAAAATGACAATCCTATTACAATGCCAGAAGCTGAAAGTATGGTTAATGATATTATATCTCAAGTTAGAAAAATGGACCCTAAAAAAGATACCTTACCTACGTTCGCATATCAAAATTTATCTAAATCAGCTGACGATGCGTTTGCTTTAAAAACTTTTTCACAAACTTTAGAAAAAAATTTACCGGGTGGTAAAAAAGAAATACAAGTTATAGGTAAAGGTAGTAAAGCTTTTAGAGAATTGTTTGGTGAGATAAATGATGTAAGACATTCTATTTTTGAGGGAATGAATAGATTATCTGTAGTAGCTAGAAAAAATCAACTATTTGATGAGATATTAGATGCAGATGATGCTATGAAAGCTGTAGCAAAAGCAGATACACCTTTAGGTCAACGAGGTTTTTTTCATGCAACACCACTCGCTGCAAGAAGAGCGTTTGGTCCTAATCCTGAAATAGTTAAGATGGATGATTATGTGAAAGAATATTTTAAAGATGGTGTGTTAGTAAACAGATTATCTAACACTTATACCACAAGAGAAATAGCAGAAAGTTTTACAAACGTATCTAAAGTTCAAGATTTTATGAGAGGTGAAACTGGTGGTGCTCTAGGTAAAAGTTTCTCTTGGGCTTGGCGTAATTTATTATTAACACCAAAAGCTGGTGCACAATATGCAAAAACAATTTTATCTGTACCAACACACATTAGAAACTTTTTAAGTTCNAGTGCATTCTCACTTGCAAATGGTGTTGTATTCACAANTCCTAGAGTTTTTAAACAAGCTATGGATCAAGCTTTTGGCACNGTNCAAGTTGGTGGACCAAGAAAAGAATTATCACAAGAACGATATAGAAAATATTTAGAATTAGGTATTGTTAATACTAACGTAAGGCTTGGTGATCTACGTAATCTGATGAAAGATGTTAAATTTGGTGAAGGAAACTTTGCAACTGACAGTATTTTATTTCCGATGATTAANTCACTTGGTAAAAAAGCAGGTAGAACCGTTAAAAAAGCAGGTAAGTTTATGCAAGATTTATATGTTGCAGAGGACGATATATGGAAAATTATTAATTTTGAGGTTCAGATGGTTCAAAGAGCAGATGCATTAAGAAAAGCAGGTATAAATGTATCACAAGAAGCTTTAGAAAAACAAGTTGCTGGTATAGTTCAGGATACTGTTCCTAACTATGCAAAAGTAGGAGAGTTTGTAAGAGCTGCTAGAGTATCACCATTTGGTAACTTTATGTCTTGGCCATCAGAAGTATTTAGAACAGGATATGGTATATTTAAACAGATTGTAGATGACATAAAAGATCCGGTTACTGGAAGTGTAAACTATTTTAAAAGCACCAACCCTATGAAAGGTTTAGGTTTAAAAAGAGCAACTGGTATGGTTTTAAGTATGGGTGCCATACCATATGGTTTAATAGAAGGATCAAAAGCAATATTTGGTATATCTAATGAAGAGGCAGATGCAGGTAATGACTTTGTTGCACCATGGGCAAAAGACTCACAAAAAATTTATTTTAGAGATCCAGATACAGATGAAATATTTTACATGGATTGGTCTAAAAACAATGTCTATGATACACTAACCAGACCTTTTCAAACAGTTTTAAGAAATATACAAGAAGGTATAGAGGATGAAGAAANTTTANTTAAAGGTTTCATTCAAGGTATATCAGATGCTGCTGCACAAACAGCATCACCATTTATATCTGAATCTATTTATACAGAGGCTTTCATGGATATCTGGGGTAGAGAGGGTAGAACAAGAGATGGAAGACAACTATATACGGACGCCACACCTGGACCAGAAAAAGTTGCAATCATAATGCAGCACTTATCAAAAACATTATTACCAACAACTGCTCCGTTTGAAAGATCAATAAAAGCAATAACAGAGGAGCCAGGTAAAGGTGGTGAACTTTATGAAATACCTTACGAGCTTGCAGGTATATTTGGTTTTAGAGCGATTAAATTAGATCCTGAAAGATCTCTTGGTTTTAAAGTATTTGAATATCAAAGAGATATATCAGAGGCTAGAAAATTATTTACTAGAGAAATAGATGTTACAGAAATGAAAACACCACAAGATGTTATTAAAAGATATTTCTTGGCTAATAAAAAAACATTTGATGCAAAAAAGAAAATTTTACAATCTATAAATAATGCTAAAACAATCGGAATATCAGAAGAATCACTAGAGGATATTTTTGAAAAAAGAGTTGGTAAACAAGAATATAAAAGATTAATAGGAGGAGAGTTTAAACCATTCTTTCCTAGTGAAGGTATTAGAGAAGTATTTGAAGAACAAGCTAAAAAATCTGGAAAAGAAAATGTATTTTTACAAGCAGAGTCAGCGCTTGAAGCTATGGATGATATCATGAGTAATTTTTCTTTGTATGGAAGTTTTGATTTAAAAGTAGAAGATTTCTTACCAAGTTCTGATCCTGAAGGATCATCTGCTTTACCATTAAATTTACCAATGCCAAATGTAAATACAGGCACAATGACAGCACAAAAAGACCCAAATACTAACTTGACACAAACAGAGCAAGCATTACTATCTCCAGAGGAACAAGTAATAGCAAGTAGAACATAATGCCAAACGGACCAGGAGAGAAAATTAAACCCAAAACAACAAGAGAGCATTTGCTTTCTATATATGGATATATTACAGGATTAAAAAAAGACGTTAAACATATGCACGAAGGTATTCACGATTTGGGCGGTAAGATAGATAAGATCTATTGGGTGTTATTGGGTACTGTTGGGGCAGTATCACTTCTGTTGCTAGAAAAATTTTTGGATAAAATAACATGAATCTATCACGTAACTTTACACTTCAAGAACTAATTAAATCTGACACTGCTATCAGGTTGAGATATCAATAACAATCCAAACTCAGGTCAGATAGAAAAATTAAAAGCATTGTGTGAAAATATTTTNCAGCCNGTACGTGACCATTTTGGCAGGGTNAAGGTNACNAGNGGATTTCGTAGNGAACAACTTTGTATTAAAATAGGTAGCTCTGTAAATTCACAGCATGCCAAGGCCGAGGCCGCAGATTTCGAATGTAATGGGCACAGATAATGCTGAGCTAGCTGACTGGATCAACGCAGAACCTGGAACTATGATCAATTAATATTAGAATTCTACACTCCGGGTGAGCCGAACAGCGGATGGATACATTGTAGTTATACACCTGACCAACCAAGAAAACAATTTTTACACGCATATAAATCAGAGGGAAAAACTAAATACAAACCTGTAATTGGTAAAGCTACTGATTTAGTTTAAATCCACTGTTTTAACTCCTCACCCATAACTTCAGATGCAATATTTATTTTATCTCTTAAAGCCTTCACAATCTTCTCGTCAACAGTGTCCTCAGCGATTAGATCGATGTACGTTACTGTTTTCGTTTGTCCTATTCTGTGTGCTCGGTCTTCTGATTGTAGCCTCTTTTCTAGATCATAACTATTAGAATAATATATTACGGTATGTGCCTGCGTTAATGTAATACCATATCCACCAGTTTGTGGTGTGCCTACTAAGAATCTACACTTAGGGTCATTTTGAAACTTACGGATATTGTTTTGTCTTTCTTCTTGTGAAGTTAAACCATAGTAGTGAACATAAGAGTCTTCTCCATACTCTTTAATNATTGCTTGAATNATTTCACCNACACTNAACTGATAATTAGCCCATATTATGGCTTTNCCCTCAGTTTCATCTAANACACCCATAAGTTCTTTAATTCTATTACTATCAACNGNCTGTGTTGTACCATCATCAGCTGTAAANTGACCACAAGTTATTTGATGNAATCTCATTAACTGAGTTAACACTGTCATNGTTGAAGTNACTTTACCATTTAAAACAGCGATAGCTTGTTTTTTCATTTGATCATAAATTTTTTTCTGATCTGGTGTTAGTGCAACATGNCTTTTCATAAAAATTTTTGGTGGTANATCAAGACAATCTTCTTTNAAAACTCTATCTGAAAAAGTTTTTACAGTTTCTGACAACTCATTTAAATTTTGAAATTTATGNACCACNTGTATAGATCTNCCTCTAACATGCATNGTCTTCATTATCGCNTATCTATTTCTAAAAGCATANTAAGATTGAAAGTTTAAAAGATATGGATCTAAAAATAAACACTGAGTATAAAGATCAAGTGGNTTTTTAGTTACAGGNGATCCTGTCATNATACGTCTGTATTTAGCTAATTTACCAAGACTAATTATATTTTTAGTTCTTTTTGCTGTTGGTGTTTTTATAGTAGTNGATTCATCAATAGCCATTAANGTNTTGTGNNAAGATAAAAATTTTCTAGCAAAGTTNACACCTTTATCTGTAGANAAAGNTTCAACATTCATNATTAAAATATGNAGANCNNNNCCTANNTCATANATAGCNTNTCTAANTNTTCTTGTTGTTTTTTNGTTATGTTNGNTTGCCANAATACAGNTACANNTTCTATNTGGTCTACTAAGTGTGCNGGTAATTCTTGTTCATACCAAGTTTTAACAACACCTTTTGGTGCTACTATCAAAGCTCCGTTTACTTTACCTTTGTCGTAAAGCATAGATAAATTATCTATTAATACTTTTGTTTTACCCGTACCCATCTCCATAAAGTAGGCAAAGTTTTCTTTATTCCATGACTTTTCCAAAGCAGTCATTTGATGCTTATAAGGAGTTGTCTTAAATTTATATTTCATAATTTTATACTTTCTAGGTTGACATATAATCCAGGATTGTTATATTGTCAAGTATGTCAGAAAGAATAGTTTATGTTATACAGGAAATACCTGGAACTAAAATTGGTAACCCAAAGATAAATATTATGGGTGCATCTAAGTTTGGTAAATTTAAATTTTTATTACCAGAGGATTCACAAATAATATTTTCTCCTGGTCCACTAATTTATAGATTAAGACCACTATTAAAAAATTTTACAAAAGATGATTATCTTTTATGCACAGGTGATCCTGCCATAATCGGTATAACTTGTTCTTTAGTTTCTGATATTACAAATGGTAAATACAATTTATTAAAATGGGATAAACAAGAAAGAACTTATTATCCTATTGCTATTAATTTACATGAGAAAGGAGAAATAGATGGCAATTAAACAACANATAAAATTTAAAAATGAAATAAATTTTGAAGCAGATCAACAANATGCAATGAGNAGAACTGAAAATATTCAGTCTCTGGCAGATCANGTTGAAAAATTAGANGAGCTTCAAANCAGATTAAGTACACAAGAAGAAATTATGANAGACACAAAGAAACAGATTGAAAAAGTATCTGGTGATATCATACCAACTATGATGTCAGAAATGGGTCTATCTGAATTAAAACTTGAAGACGGGTCACGTCTAAAAGTTTCAACGTCGTATCGAGCTACGATAACGGAAGCAAATAAAGAAGCGGCGTTTAACTGGCTTCGTAACAATGGACTAGGAGATATTATTAAGAATGAGATCTCGGTGTCTTTTGGTCGTAACGAAGATAACAAGGCAGCAGAATATGCTGAACTTGCGAAGGGTCAAGGGTTCCAACCAACACAAAAGATGAAGGTAGAGCCCATGACTCTGAAAGCGTTAGTCCGTGAGCGTATTGAGGCAGGTAAAGAAATGCCAACGGAAATCTTCGGGGTGTTCTCGGAGAATAAAACTACAATAAAAAGGAACAAGTAACATGAACCAAGTAGCAACAAAAAAAGAAGGCGCATTGGCAACAAATCTATTTGAAGCTGATGCAAATATGGGTGCTCAAAATATATCGCAGGAAGATCTTGCGTTACCNTTCTTAAAAATTTTGGGCCAACTATCTCCAGAGGTAAANAAAAGAGATGGTAAATATGTCGAGGGCGCAGAACCCGGCAAAATAATAAATACTGTTACGAATGAATTGTATGACACGGTAAATGTAATACCATGTCACTACAAAAGACAGTACATCGAATGGCAAGACAGAGGCACTAGCACAGGTGCACCTGTTGCGATTCACGAGGCAGATAGTGATATCATTAGTCAAACGACTAGGGGTAAAGACTATAAAGATAGATTACCAAATGGTAATTATCTTGATAATACCGCTAATCACTTTGTACTCGTAACTGGTAAGAACCCAGAAACTGCNTTGATTTCTATGAAGTCTACTCAACTAAAAGTGAGCAGAAAATGGAACTCAATGATGATGGGTTTGAAAATGCAGGGTAAGAACGGTTTATTCACACCGCCCACATATAGCCACATTTATAAACTATCAACCGTCCAGATGTCTAACGACAAAGGAACATGGTTTGGTTGGGATGTAGCAAAGGTTGGTCCTGTTGAAGATGCAAACATCTACAATATGGCTAAACAATTTGCAACTAGTGTAGGTAAAGGTGAGACTCAAGCTAAGTTCGGTTCAGAAGAGAACGAGACTAAGCAACCATACTAATCCTAGGTCGTGGGCGTCGAAGCTAGCGTGGAAGCGCCCACGTATTCGTTATGCACCAGATAGAAAGTTTTAAAGAAATATTTAAGGGGTTAGAACGTGCGCACGGTGTCACTAAAGTTGGTCAATCAAATGGTGATGGTACAAAAGTACAGGGTAAATCTTTTATTAANAGAGAACCAGTTACTGATGAGCTTTGGTTANATCATTTACAAGGTCGAGANAGTTTAGGAATAATTCCAATNAATGATAACAACCAATGTAGATGGGGTTGTATAGATATAGATTCATACGCAGGTTTTGATCACAAAAAATTAGTTAATAAAATATCNAGTTTAGATTTACCATTAATAGTTTGTAGATCTAANTCAGGTGGAGCACATGTATTTTTATTTACATCAAATTATGTAAGTGCAAAATTAATGCAAAGTAAACTNACACAAATAAAAGCAGTGTTGGGTTATAGTGGATCAGAAGTTTTTCCAAAACAAACAGAATTAAAATCGGAAGATGATACAGGAAATTTTTTAAATTTACCATACTTTAATGGTGATGACTCAACAAGATATGCCTTTGATTCTAAAGGTGAAGCTGTTAATCTAAAAGGTTTTTATTATTTATATGATATTAGAAAAGTTACACCAGAAATTTTAGAAAGCTTAGAAATTAAAAGACCAGATACTCCATACTCTGATGGACCACCATGTATAGAGTTGATGGCACAAAACAAAGTTGGTGAAGGTGGTAGGAATAATGCACTATTTCACTATGGCGTGTATGCTAAAAATAAATGGCCAGATAATTGGAAATCAAAAGTTGTTGTATTTAATGAGACTGCGATGGAACAGCCATTATCAGATTCTGAGGTAGATATAATTACAAAACAACATGATAAAAAAGAATGGGGTTATAAGTGCAAAGACGAACCTATGTGTAGTCTTTGTGATAAGACATTATGCAGAAGTAGAAAGTTTGGAATAGGACAAGAGATAATGTTTCCTAATTTGACTGACCTGCAAGTAATAGATTTAGAAGATCCATATTATTACATGAATGTAGATGGACAGAGATTAAAATTAGATAGTGTAAAACATTTAAGACAACAAAGTTTATTTCAAGAATCCTGCATGGTGCAATTAAAGTTTAGACCACCTACACTAAAAGAAAAAGATTGGGTGGTAGTGACTAACCAGTTACTGAATAATGCAGAAATAACAGAACCTGCAGAAGGTTTACGTACAGAAGATCAATTAAGAAATCACCTGGAAGAGTTTTGTTTAAATAGATTATCTTCATCAGATAAATCAGACTTACCAAAAGGAGGTGTGTGGACAAACAATGGATACCATCACTTTGTGTTTGATAGATTTTACCACCAGTTTCTGATGCGTAGAAGATGGGATCTTGGATATTCTAGAACGGCGCAGATGTTAAAAGAAAAATGTGATTGTGAAAATAAAAGAGTAGGAAAAGAAAAATTATCAGTGTTTGCTGTTAAGGAGTTTGACAAAAAACAAGAAGAGTATAAACAAAAAGTATTAAAAGAGGAGTCACCATATTGATAGCGGCGATGGATCTATTGGCAATAACAATGTTTACTGCCCTTTGGATCTATCTTCACTTGGGGTTATGAAAACAATTGTATTAGGACCACCTGGAACTGGAAAGACCACAACTCTACTAAACAAAGTAGACGAGTATTTAAAAAATACAGACCCAGATAAAGTTGGGTACTTTGCATTCACACAAAAAGCAGCATATGAAGCAAGAGATAGAGCAATTAAAAAATTTAATTTAACAGAAGATGACTTACCATATTTTAGAACACTACACTCACTAGCATTTAGAAGACTTGGAATTAAAAAAGAAAATGTAATGCAACGAAGACATTACAAAGACCTGGGTGAGAAGTTAGGTTTTCCTGTAAACTATGCAGTGTACGAGAATGATCACAACGGAATATTTACAACNGATAGTGANTATNTAAGNATAATAAATTTAGCTAAACTTAGAAACATTACACCNGAACAACANTATGATTTAAACGANCATAACCAGGATNTGGAAAGAGATAANTTAAAAATAATAGCAGCAGAGTTAGAGAGATATAAAAAAGAACATGGTTTNATAGACTTNAATGACATGATTTTAAATTTNAAAAGATTAGATAAGTCACCAAAGTTTGATGTNGTATTTATTGATGANGCACAAGATTTATCTAACATGCANTGGGACATGGCAAAAACAATCTGGAANAAAACACAAGACTCTTTTATTGCAGGNGATGATGACCAAGCTATATTCAGGTGGGCAGGAGCTGATGTAGATTCTTTTATTGCACAAAAAGGTTTGATGATGCCNTTGAAACAATCTTATCGAATACCNGCTAANGTCCATAATCTGGCNATGGGATTAATAAATAGAATTAAAAAAAGAATTGATAAAACCTGGAGTCCTAANACTCANCAGGGTTCTTTGTCAAGACACGATGATTTTGAACAAGTGAACATGTCATCGGGCGAATGGTTGGTTCTAGCTAGAACTAAGTATATGTTAGATCAGTTGGAACCAACTTTATATTTAAATGGATATTACTATCAAAATAAATTTAGAAAGAATAAAGAACAGAACCTGCATCTGGCNGCAACTGATTGGGAAAATTTAAGAAAAGGTCAGCCNGCAACTTANGATCAGATAGAAAGAATATATGGTTACATGAATAACAATGCAGANAAAACTAAATTNAAAAGCATGATTAAAAATATGTCTTACGATATGNATACANTAAAAGAAAGCTATGGANTAAAAACAGATACTGTATGGTTCGAGGCTTTTGATGATGCAGCAAAAAGAGAGANAGANTATTTAAGAAAGATGAGAAAGAATGGAGAGAAGTTAAACGAAGCACCACGTATAACTCTATCTACAATACATGGTGCAAAAGGTGGTGAAGCAGAAAACGTTGTGCTGCTCACAGACCTAAGTTTAAATACAATGAAATCATACGAACAAAACCCAGATGATGAAAATAGATTGTTCTACGTTGGTGCAACACGGACCAAGGAACATTTACACATCATAGAACCAAAACAAAAATACAAAGGATTTACAATATGACGACTAAAGATTTGTTTAAGGGCACGACATATAACTCACTGGAGGAACAGGTAGGAGGAAAACACTATCGCAATATGAAAATTCAGCCAGCAGAGTTTATCAATGAGAATAAATTGCTTTTTGCAGAAGGCAATGCTATAAAATATATTTGTAGACATCAGTCAAAAGGGAAGGAAGAAGATATCAAGAAAGCTATACATTATCTGGAAATGATATTGGAAAGAGATTACTCATGATACAGAAACCTATGTTTTCACCTCAAGTGGAATGGTTACCACCNGAGGAGTTTAAAGATTTATCAGGCTACGATGATATAGCAATTGACCTGGAGACAAAAGATCCAGAGTTAAAAACTATGGGCTCTGGCTCTGTTACAGGTAAAGGTAGAATAGTTGGAATAGCTCTAGCTGTAACAGACTGGTCAGGATACTACCCTATAGCTCATGAAGGTGGTGGTAATATGGATGAGAAAAAAGTGTTAAATTACTTTAGAACTATTCTAAGTTTACCAGCCAGGAAGATATTTCACAATGCAATGTACGATGTATGCTTTATTAGAGCTGCAGGGCTAGATATAGCTGGGGAGATCGTAGATACCATGATTGCTGGCTCTCTCGTGGACGAGAATCGCTTTCGTTACGATTTAGGCTCCATGGGTAGGGATTACNTCGGAANAGGCAAAAATGAGGCTATNTTGGCNGAAACAGCCAAAGAATGGGGTGTAGATCCNAAATCTGAGATGTACAAACTACCAGCTATGTATGTAGGTGAATACGCTGAAAGAGACGCAGAACTTACACTAGAGCTGTGGGAAGAGATGAANAAAGAAATCTATGNNCAAGANATAGAGGATATATTTAAATTAGAGACAGAACTTTTTCCTTGCCTCGTNGATATGCGTTTTTTAGGTGTTCGAGTAGACTTAGACAGAGCTCACGAATTAAAAGACAAACTATCATCAGAAGAAAAAGCATGCNTACAAAAAGTAAAAAAAGAAACTGGAGTAGATACCCAAATATGGGCAGCTCGATCGATAGCGCAAGTTTTTGAAAAACTTCNCCTACCTTTTGACCGAACTGAAAAAACTGATGCTCCATCTTTTACTAAAAANTTTTTACAGAATCATCCTCATCCTGTTGTTAAACACATNGCACGTGCTAGAGAAATAAATAAAGCACATACAACGTTTATTGATACCATATTAAAGCACTCACATAAAGGACGAATACATGCAGAGATAAACCAACTTAGATCAGATCAAGGTGGNACNGTAACTGGTAGATTTAGTTATGCTAATCCAAACCTCCAGCAGATTCCGGCAAGAAACAAGGAACTTGGACCAATGATCAGGTCATTGTTTATACCTGAAGAAAATTGTACCTGGGGTGTATTTGATTATAGTCAACAAGAACCAAGACTAGTTGTGCACTATGCTGCATTACAAAACATGTATGCAGTGGGCGATGTACTAGATGCATATAACGAAGGTGATGCAGACTTTCACAAGATTGTAGCTGAGATGGCGGATATACCAAGAGAACAAGCAAAGACAATTAACCTTGGTTTATTTTATGGTATGGGTAAAAATAAATTACAAGCAGAACTTGGTGTTAACAAAGAGCGTGCTGAAGAATTATTTAAACAATATCATTCACGTGTACCATTTGTAAAACAATTGATGGATAGTGTGATGGCAAGAGCCCAGGATCGTGGTAAGGTAAGAACTTTGCTGGGTAGGCTATGCAGGTTTCATCTATGGGAGCCCAACCAGTTTGGGATTCATAAACCATTACCTCACGATGCAGCGCTCGCGGAACACGGACCAGGGATCAGAAGAGCATACACATACAAAGCTTTAAATAGANTNATACANGGATCAGCTGCTGANATGACTAAGAAAGCNATGATAGAGTTACACAAAGAAGGTATTACACCACATATACAAGTNCANGATGAACTTGATATATCTGTTGATGGCAACGCAGATAAAATAAAAAATATTATGGAGTCTGCTGTTGAATTAGAAGTACCTAACAAAGTGGACTATGAATCTGGACCAAATTGGGGTACAATTAAATGAGGAGTTTTTATGGCTTACTTAAATGCAAACATACCTGTGGAATATGCACAGATCAGGAGAGAGTATCTATATGATCTCAAAAAACATCATGGAGAAGTTGAAGACTGCATTATCTTTGGTGTTACATGTATTACTGGGCGTGCTTTATTATTTCATGCTATCATGGAAAACGGTGCAATCTTTTATCGTCTCCCAATTAGTGCGTTTATTCAAAGGGGATTTAAACCAGATTCCGTCCCAAGGCGTAGACTTGATGAACTTCAGCTTTGGAATTCTTTTAGTTATTATCCTGCTGTTACTAGTTGGGACATCCTAGAATCACAATCAGGTAAATACATCGGTAAAGATAAAAAATGGCATTGGGGTCGTTATTTATTTACTGTTGACTTTGCTCATCCAGAGCCTAATATACTAGATACTGATCATTCTGAGATCCCGCACGAACATAAGTGCGCTCACGTACTTGCACTAAATGATGGCAACTACGCAGCACAACCTAACAACAGACTTATTTGGGACATACCATCGTTTACGGTGAAGGACCAAGTGCCTGATTGGAAG
>FUFK010038492.1_pt1 | contig 27040 bp, 40 predicted proteins | sample 1021851 | NCBI WGS metagenome assembly FUFK01 (sample SAMEA51879418, study PRJEB19060) | metagenome
TTTACAAATTTCAGTTGCAGGCTATCACCTTACTTTTAGAATTGCTAGAGGGGGAAGCACTATAGTAGAGCCAAGTGCAGCAGGAAACAGAATGCTAGGTATGACACATATTTATGGTAGCTCTTCTTTTAATGACCATTACAATATTGAAAGTAAAGTAATGCAAGTTTTAGATAGTCCAAGTTCTACATCAGAGCTAACTTATAGTGTGCAAGGAAAAAATGCAAACAATGCAAACACTACTGGTTTAGTTGTTAATTCAACAAATAATGATGTAGATGCTGCTTACAATTCAAGAGTTATTTCAACTATTACAGCTATGGAGATTGCTGGATAATGGAAATAGACGCAATGTTATTTTGGAACATTATCTTAACTATGGTCGTTATACCATTTGGTTGGGCATTTAACAAGATGTTCCAAGAGGTAAAACGTCTACAGATATTATTAAATAAGACACGAGAAGAGTATGCACGTAAAGATGATGTAAAAGAAGATATGCATGACATCATGGATGCAATGAAAAGATTAGAAGATAAGCTAGACAAGATATTGATGGGAGCTAGATAGTGGCAGAGGCTAGAAAAAGAAAAATGCAAGAGGGCGGCACTACCATAAGTAATGTAACACCGCCAACTACAACTACCATGGATGTAGATGAGTATATGGGACAACAGATTACTAATCCTGTAATGCCTCAACAAAGTCAATTTGTTCCTCAGACACAAGCAATACAACCAGGAGAAGAAGTTTCTCCAGAGGCATATGCTTTACAGGGGCAACCTGATATACCAATATCACAAGCTACAACCACACAAGCACAAGGTCCTGCTGTGTCTCCAGCAGCACAAGTATCTCCAGCATTAATTGGGACTACAACACCAACAGCGACTGCTCAACAAGGCACAGGACTCACGCAACAAGCTGTAGCACAAGAAGGAGTTGTATCTCCTCAAGCGTTAGCACAAGCTCAACAAGGAGTTAGTCAAGGACTAGTACAACAAGCAGACATAACTCAAAGACAAGTTACAGCCCCTGAACAAATAACAGGAGCAGTAGCAGATACATCATTTTTAGCAGGAACTACACCTGCTCAAACAGATTTTGTAAGTCAGGTAGAGGGTGCCACAATGACTGTCACACCAGAAATGACAGTGCAAGGACAGTTAGCCCGTATATCTCAACAATTTACAGATGGTCAGGTACCATCTTGGGCAGCAGGGGTTGTGCGTAACGCTACAGCAGTAATGGCACAAAGAGGTCTTGCAGCTTCATCAATGGCAGGAGCAGCTATAACTCAAGCAATATTAGAGGCTTCTGTACCCATAGCAACAGCAGATGCTCAAACATACTACAATACTGCTGTTAAAATAATGGACAATCAACAGCAAGCAAACTTAACAAATACACAAAATAATTTAAATGTTTCGTTAGCTAATATGTCTAACAGACAACAAACAGCTCTAGCGAAAATGCAAGTGCAGGCGGCTCTGGCAGGTCAAACCCTCTCAAATCAACAACAAGCAAATATCCTCAACGCTGAAAAATTTGCCGAAGCAGCTAATCTTAATTTTACGCAAGAACAGCAGAGAGTGTTTTCTAACTCTAAAATGATGGAAACACTTAATTTGCAAAACTTAAATAATGCACAAACAGTAGCCTTGTCAAACGCAGCTAATTTTGCTAAAATGGATATGGCTAATCTAAATAATAGGCAACAAGCCATGGTATTAAATGCACAAGGCTTTTTGCAAATGGATATGTCTAATTTAAGTAACACTCAACAAACAGAAACTATAAATCAACAAGCTAGATTGCAAACTTTGTTGTCAGACCAAGCAGCCCAAAATGCTGCTCAAAACTTTAATGCTACTAGTCAGAACCAGGTAAATCAGTTTTTTGAGACATTGGCATCTGATATTAGAAAACTAAACGCAACACAGGCTAACTCACATGAGCAGTTCAATGCAGGACAAGCTAATGCCTTATCACAGTTTCGTGCTACCATGCAAAATACAAGAGAACAATTTAATACAAAGAATGCTTTAGAGATAGCCCAAAGTAATGCTACCTGGAGAAGAAACGTAAACACCGCAAACACAGCTTCAGTAAATGCAGCTAATCAAATTAATGCAGCTAATTACTTAGGTATATCAAATCAAGCATTAGCAAACATTTGGCAACAATATAGAGATGAAGCAGACTATGTATATAATTCATCAGAGAATGCTCAAGATAGAGCATTTAATTATGCTATGGCTGTACTTGATGCAAAAGTATCGGCAGACCAGTATGATAAATACTTAGATGAACAATCATCTAGTGCTATTGGTGGTTTTATTGCAGAATTAGGTATAGCGGCAATAAATAGAGGAATATTCGGATGATTGGAATAGCAGCAGCAATAGGTGCACAAATAATAGGAGGCACTTTAAATAAAAGTGGAGGGCAACGCTCTGTACAACANACACAAGTTCAATCTCCAAGGTCTTTTCAATCAAGTATATATGAAAAGTTTGGTAGAGCAACAAGTAGGCGACCTAGAGTATCAGGTTTCACAAGACCTGCAGAAGTATCAACAGGTTCTTTCTATGGTCCAACAAGTAAATATAATGCTATAATAAGAAAAAGACTAGGTCTACTAACGTCAACGAAAGCATAATAACATGGATATACAATTAAAAGATACCATGACTTTACCGAGTGGTAAAGAAAGGTCTGTATTTGATACAACTATTCCTGGACAATCATTTACGGCAAACCCAGGCATATATCCTTGGGATAGCCCACCATTGTTAAACTCATCAGATGAAGTTGTACAATTTTTTTCAGAAAAATTTGATAATGAATCAGCCGCTACACAGTTATTAACTTTGTTAGAAACAGATATTTCTGTATCAACAATAGTTGATTCTTTGTTGTTAGCAGGATTTGCAGAAGGCTTATTTAATCCTGATGTTGCCGTATTAGCTGCAGAAGATTTAATATTACTAATTACTTATTTAGGTAAAGAAGCAGGATTAGACCCTAAAATAGTAGATGAGCAAGAGGGCACTGTAAGTGACGCATTACAAAAAATTGCTACACTTAAAGAAAGCAAAAAAGAATTTGCAGATTATAATGCTGGCATAGAACCTCCAACTGAGGAAGAAACAACAGAAGAAGAACCTTTGCAAAAAGGATTGATGGCAAAGAAACCAAAAGAAGTAACGCAGGAGACAGAAGATGGTATCATTTAGAGGTTTAATGAGAGGTGCTGCTCAAGCAGGCACTCGTAGACTACAATCTGTCAATTACCTTGATGAGCAAGGTATAGAACAAATAGCTCAAACTTTCCAAAAGACTGCTCCTAAAATACAAGAAGAACAGCAGAAAGCTCAAAAAGGTATAGATGATATAAATACTTTAGCTAATTCATTAGGTATCAATCCAGATGTTGTTGCTCATACAATGAAAGTGTATGGCAATGACAGAGCTAAAACTATGACACATCTTATAAATTTAAAGAAACATTTTAAGGGCAAGCCTATACCCGTTACTGCTATAGAGCAGACAGACCAAATGTTGACAAAACCAGAAGTTACAGAAGCAAAAGTAGATGCTGTTGTGCCTGAGACAAAGACTGATGATGAATTTAAATTCACAAGCCTGTTTAAAACAAGAGGCAGAGAAGATTTAATAAATGAATTTATAAATAGAAACCCAGGACTAGACCCACAAACTGTCAAGAATGTTTTAGCTGGTAATTATGATTTACCTCAGTTTACACCCACCACACAAATATCCTCTGATGTATTTATGAAAGGATTTGAAGGTGCTACAGGCAAATTAGGCGACTTATATAAAACATCATTTGCTAGATTTAAGAAATTAGATGACCAACTAATTACAAAGCCTGGAGCTTTTAGTGAGGCAAACAAAAACCTAATTCTTAAATTACGCCCTAAGTTTACAGAATTTCAAAATGCTTTAATTGACAATGATAAAACTAAAGCAGACAGTCTTTTTCAAGAAATAACAAAATTAGGCTTTAACAATATTACAACTCTCCAAGAAGACTCTTCTAGCAAACCAACTGAAAAATATAAAATTATTTTTAATAGAATGGTAGCAAGATTTCCAAATCAAACTAAAGAGTTTCATACACAAAAAACAGAGGAGTTTTTAGCAAGTGATGTTATATTCAGCGGAAACAGTGCTTTCAAAAAAATCATAGACCCTAATGGAAATGCTGCATTAATTCCAATGTATGTCATCAGAAATGGAAATGAAACTATATCTAATGACAAAGTGTATAAAAAGACATTATCATCAATACAAAAAGGTACTAATAACTTTGCTAAAATATTTAGATTAAGGAACACACTGGAGAAAATTCCTAATGCATTTAGTATAGAGGGGCAATTTAGACAAGGAGTTACTGGATTTCTTGGTTTATTTGGCTCAGAAGATTGGGCTAAAAGCGTTGGTGGGGCTGATATAATAATGTCTCAACAAGATAGAATATCTTTTGTTTCTTCTGTTAAAGACGAATTATTTGATGACCCAAGGTTATCAGACCAAGATTTGAGACTTGTATTAAATTACATAGCAATACTTGATAATCCTCTTGCGTCAAAGCCGTTAGCTAGAGCTGCTTTATTAGGCATAGAAAGAGCATTAGTGAACAGCCAGGCTATGAATATAGCTCAACTATATCCTAACCTTACAGCCGCGGCTTACGATAGTGACGGAGACATAGACTTTAAGAAGGACAGCGTTGCAGTTAGGCTACATAATAATCTTATGACTGCTGCATTTGGTCCTAATCATAAGAAAAAGTATGAAAAAATGAATGCTAAACAACAAGAGAGATATAAGTTAATAGCTCTGCAAAATTACAAGGTCGTTCAGAACTCTGTTGGTGCTGTTAATGCTTTCCAAAGTAATGTGGACAATGCTGAATTTAAATTCAGAAGTAAGAATTTATTTGATATAACAAAAGCTCCAAAGTTTAGTACAGCAGCAGTAGGACATGCAGATGCATTTAATAAAGTACTGAAAGAATACGAGGAAGTAAAAGCAAAGAGGTTACAAGAATCGTGAGTGATGTACAAATATTAAATAAATTATTTCCTGAAGATACAACAAATAATCAGACCTTAGCTGACAAGATTGTAAAAGGTACAACGGACAAAAGTGAAGAAGAGCAAATGAAAGGTGCTTTTGGAATGGGACCTCTTGGTAAAGTAGCCTTGCCTGCACGTTTGGAAGATGCTCAAATATTAGAAGTACAACCAGGAATAGTTACAAGTGTGAACGTGCCTACGCAAGAAGGACCTTTTGGAATAAAATCTAATGTAAGGTACGCTAGAGAAGGGGATTTTGAAAGAAGTCAAGAAACTGTTGAAAAGATTAAATTACAAGAGCAAAACAAATATGCCACAAGAATAAATAAACTAAAGACAGAAGCAGGATTTAAAGACGACAAAATTGACATATCTGATTTTACTCAAACTAGCTTTTTTGGTATAAGTCCAGCAGAAGAAACAGAGACAACTAAAGTTCTAAACTCATACCCAGGCTCTCAACAAGCTGAACTTGCTTTTGTTGATGACAATGACGATTATTTAAAATGGTTAGAAGACACAGTAGGAAAAGACAACTTTAAAGTATTTTTTGATAAAGACGCTTCTTTCTTAGAGCCTAAAGCATACGTATCCATAAAAAATCCAGAGACAGGAGAGTTCACTCCATTTTCATCTGTAACTAAAACTTTTGGGGATGGGCTACTTCGATTCGGTGCTACTTTAGCTTACGAAATTCCAACTTATGCTGCTAACGTAGCTGTTGCGACAGCCGTTTCAGCTCCTTTACTTGCTATACCTGTTGCAGGTATACCTCTTGCAACATTAGCTTTTACTTATACTTTATATGCTGGAGGAAAAGGAAGAGAAAGATTAAGAGAGTATGTAAAAGAAGAGTTAGGAATAAATGAAGATGCAGATAAAAATTTATTTGAAAACATGGTTAGACTTATAAATAATGCTTTAGATGTAACAACAAGTCCTGGGGGAGGCACTTTTAGAGAAGAATTGGCAGGACTTGCAGACGCTATACCAGGAGGATTTTACTTCAAAAGAGGATTAAAAAATGCAGCAGAAAAAGCTAAGTTAAAATTTTTAGAAAGAGTGGATGCACAAGCTAAAGAAGGAGAGTTCCCATCTGTAAAACCTGCAATGAGATTTCAAGAGCAAACTCAAACAGGAGGAAGGCTAGACATAGGTAAGCCTCTTGACAAATTCTTAATAACAAATTTAACACCTAATAAAATTTTAGAGAGATTTCAAAATATTTCTTCTCAAGTATCTGTAGTTATACCTTCTAGGATAAAACAACAAATGAACTCTGTTGTGGAATACATTCAAAAATATAAAGATAACGCAGGAAAAGGTAATTTTGAACAATTTAGAAAAACTTTAGATGATTTAGGCACTTACTTAAAAGACGCCAGAACTAAAGTCAGTGAAATAGATATGAGAAACTTAGGAACTTCTTTAGTTGAATTAGATACTATGTTTTTAACTTTGCGTAAATTTGAATCTGATGCATTATATAAAAATGTGTTTGATAAAACAAAAAACTCTGTGTATAACTTATCAACAATTAGAGAAGCTCTTCCTGATATATACAAAGCTATAATACCTACGAGACAAGGGGATGAAATAGTACCAGAGGTTCCTATAGCAGGTAAGCAAGAAAACTTAATTAGAAATGTTGTGAGTCAAATTGCTACGTTAGGAAACAAAGATGGAAAACTCACTAGACAAGCGGTGGTGTCAGCGATAAATAAATTTAAAAAAGCAAACCCAGACTTTGCTGGTGTGAACTATGCTGATGTCAAAACTCCTGCAGAGTTACTACAAATGTATGCAAGTTACTTTGGATACTTAGCAAGAGATGTATATGGTAGTGCAGGCACAGCGATAAACCTACCTTTAGCACAAACTGCTATGCAATTCAGAAACATTTTCTTAGACTTAATTGCAAAACCTGATAAAAATATACCTGGACTTGCTGAGGCTCTTAAGAAAGCTAATTCTTTTTACAAAGAAACTTTTGACAAAACTACCATGGAAACACAAGTAGCTTTACGTAATGCTATGAAAGGACCTGTAAAACAAGAACCAGGACAATTCATAACTAAGATAATAGGAAGTAAGACTGGAACAGCTCCAACTGAGTTTTCTACTATTACAATCGACAACATAGGATTTATGAACGATTACATACAGAAAGAGTTAAGAAATCTAACTGATGAAAAAATACAAGCCTTAATAAAAAGAGGAATGTCAGATGAACAAATTAAATCAGGAACAAGTGCTGTTGCAAATCTAAAAACTTCATTTAATGCAGTCATAGGCAACAAAATAAATAATATAACTGATATAAAAACAGGCAGACAAGGCACTGCTCAAGAAGTTATAGATTATATAAATAGCTTTGATGATAAAGCATTAGAAGTGCTGGGACTAGTTAAGAGAAATCCAGACGGCTCTATTAATAGAGATGCAAAAAATAAATTAATAGAAGATACTTTAATATTACAGGATTTAGCCTCTGGAGGTTTTGTCAATATAACAACATTAAGTGTTAACACTCCATTTGGTAAAATAATAAAGGGCTATTTTGAAGATGATAAAATGCTTGTTACAAACTTTGAGAAACTACTTAGAGTTGCAAGACAAAGTAAAAAGAAACCCATTGACGTTAAACCAGTTGAAAGACTCAAGCAAACTGCTGAAGTAAATAATATTAGAAAAGGACTAATAGAATACATATTCTCAGTTGACAGCGGAGTATTCAAACAAATAGATAAAAATACTGCATTTGGTAACGCAGGCGACTTTAGAATTGATGCCGCTAAATTACAAGAAGTAGTTGAAAAAATAAATGGAATAGATGTGTTTAAGCAAATATTTAGTAAAAAAGATTTTGATATTTTAAATGGTTTAAATCAATATACTTTAACTATATCAAAAGGTATGAATGATGTCGGTGCATCTTTATCTGGTGCTCAGATTATAGGTGGAATAATAGATGGTGTCACTAACTTAGAGGGTGGCAAATTTGTAAAAGGTATTGCAAGATTAGCAGGACAAAATAGATTAGCTAAAATATTTGTTAGTGATAAAGTATCAAATTTATTTACAGGAGCATCTTTACAAAACATAAGAACAAACAAAGAAAAATTAAAAGAAATATTCCTTGGTAAACAAAGTGTAGCAGCTATAATATCTAATATAGCTTTAGACCCTTCAATTCAAGGTGAGGGGGATGATTCTGCCGAGGGACAAACTCAACTTAGCACTAGAGAATTAGAGCTACTTAAGAAGATAACCCCTAATTAATCTACTACATCCATATCATTTACTCTAGTTCGTAGTCTAACAGACTCTTCATGTAGTTTATTAGCTATATTTAACAATAAGTCTTTGCCATCTTTAGCAATTCGCACATCTTTATTTTTTAGCACAGTAACAGTATAGCCCTCTACTAAGTCATCTATGATGTCGCTCCACTTGTATTCGGCATACATGTTATCTTTTTCTGGAGATAAGACTACGCCTATACCATTCTCAGTAGGCACAAGATGTACAAAAATTTCACTTACTAATTCTACTTTTTTGTATGTCATCACACTTTTCCTTTGAGGGCAATCTTGCCCAATCTTTTATACCAATCTTAAATCTAGTTAAAGCATGTCTACTGCTTTTATCTGATGTGACTAAATCGCCTTGTGATATTCTAGCCCACTTTCTACCCTCAACAACATAAACTAAATATGTCCCACAAAGAGGATATTTTGATTCAAAGAATCTAGCTTTGTACCTTTGTGCGTTTTTCCACACTGGACTTAGTGGTTTTTCTAGTGTTGATATTTTTGACATTTTTTTCCCTTTCTCTAAATGCTTTTATTACGTCTGATGAAAATAACTTTTGTATATTGAGCAAATACATCTTAGATGCATTATGGTCGCCCCCTTTTACTGTCTTAGTATAATCAAGGGAGTCAATAATACTGCGTAAAACATCAGTGCGAAAAACAAGTGTTGCATAGGTTTCTTTTCCAATGCACAAATTATGAAACCAATAATCTGATTCCGTAGCTTTAATTCCCGAAGGTTTACCATAACTTTCATACTCCACTGCTATATTACCTGTCCGTTGCCACATGTCTCTTTCAGATTTAACTTCAATAGTTTTATTCTGAAGCATGTCGGCAACTTGTTTTTCTCTGACTTCACCCCACTGTAAGTCAATATCAAATTTTTTTCTATCTTTTATAGAGGGTTTCATTACTTTTTTGTTTTTGCTTCAGCAGGTTTAGTTTCATCCTTTTTTTCAAAGTACTTCAGTATCATGGCAAGCCTATCGTCATACTTACCGATTTCTGTAATCTCTTTATCTATAGATTCCATTATATCGGAATGCTCCCCTATACCCACGGGAGTTCTTAGATAAATCTCCACGTTAGCTATATGCTTATTTATCTGTCCTGCATAATAGGACTTAGCTGCTGCTAATAACATTTCTCTCATTTACTTCTCCTTAGGTTTTTAAAGTAGCTGTTATTGAATCCTCTTAACCATTCTTTACCTCTAAAAGAATTAGCATTATAAGGATTAGTTCTTTCGTGCGTGCGACCTTTTGTTTTTGATGTTCTAAAAAAATCTTTTTGTCCTTGTTTAAAAAATCTATCTACAGTAGCCATACCACATTTACTTTCCTATGTCAACTATTTCACAACTGTCTGCCGTGCAAGCAAGAGTTTGATTACCTACAGTGTTGTCTTCAGTTTCATAATCTTTTAACTTAGTCCAATCTATGAACTCTGGCATTTTTTTACTAAACTCTTTGTAATCTTTTTCAGAGCAATCTTGATATGGGGCTTGTTCATACACCATATCGTTACGTGGTAAAAAAGACAATCCAGAAGCTATATCAAAGTTATCATATATCCAACTGCCAGTTTTAAGCCACTCATCTTTTGCCACAGATACAGTTACAGATGGTTTGTGTTCACACCAGTTTTCTGCATATATTTTCCAAAAATCAAGTTGCTCTACTGCTGACATATCATCTCTTGTAATACAATCTTCGGGAGCTTTTATAGGAAAACTAAATACTGCGTTTTCTTTGCTCCAACCATCTGTTTCCCAAGGTATATTGTTATCCATCATAAATCTTGTGAGAGGGTCTTTTTTATCTCCACGAACTGTACGGATATAATACTTACTATGTCTAGCATGAATACCAGAAGCAGAATCTGTGAGTTGTGAAACTGTTCCAGAGGGTTTTACACAAGTAATAGCAGTTGATTGAGGAATGCCTAATAATTGTGCATATTTTTTGTTTGTTTCAACGGCAACCTCACGTAAAGTTTTCAATACTTCAGCTAAATTAGTTCCCTGGTCTGTGCCATTTGTAATAGCATTGTCCATTATACCCGTCATAGAGACCCCAAGCAGTCTTTCTTCTTCAGTATTCTTCTGCCACACCTTACGTAAGTAAGGAAAGTGAGTCAAAGTAGACTGGAAAGTTCCTATTATTGTAGCAGTGTGAACTTTAGCCTTTAGAGTGCTTAAGTTATCATTTCCTCGTACAATAACTTCAGATAAATTACAGAACTGGTAAGGTCTCAATATTATCTCGCTACAAGGATTAGTACCAAAGTCATACTCTGCATCTCTTCTGCCATTTTCTAATGCTTTATTTTTTGCGGCACCTCTGTAGAACATGCCTCTTTCTCCAGTTCCAGACTCTGCAAGAGCAATCCACTCTCTCATAAATGTGTATGGGTCTGGTTTTTCTGTGTAAGCAACTGAATTATTTGACATTTGTCTTTGAGGTTCTGTTTTATAGAACTCTCCAGTTTTAGCGTGGCGCATTCTGTCGTCAGATAAATTAGACAGACTAATCATTGCAGAACGTCTAACTCCGCCAGATACAACAACTTCACCAACTTTACACATTAAGTCGTGGCACTCTAAACTTGATAACTTTCTGCCACTTGCATCTCTAAATATCTTAACTGTGAACCTAAATAAATTATCCAAAGGTGCAGGTCCAGATGCTCTACCACCAAATATTTTTAATTTAGCTCCTGCAGGTCTAATTAAACTTAAATCCCATTTAGGTATTTCCCCTGCCCATAATAAAGCTAACAACTTACGGAATGCCTTTGCCCACCCCTCTTTGCTATCCTTGACAATTATTGTTTCTTCTGTATCAAAAAGTAAAGCAGGTACTTCTGGAAGTTTACTTATAAAATTTCTTTCAACAGAAAACCCTACACCAGTTCCACACATAAGGATATACATGGCTTCGTCAAATGCTTTAGGGTCATCAACGGGTAAATAAGAACAATTATACCCTGCAGTATTATCTCTATCTAATGCTTTACCTGCCGTCATCATGGCTCTCATGGAAGGCATAACTTCTTGATGCATTATAGATTGTCTTATGTTTTCTTTTACTTCTTCATCTAAAGTAAAATTATGCTTTGTTTTCAGATGCTTAACCATAAAATCTATATATCGACTTATAGTTTCGTGCCATTCTTCTCTTCTGTTTTCATCATCTATCCACCTAGCATACCTAGATTTGTGAATGAATTGTTGGTAGTATGTTGGTAATGTTACATTGCTCATCTAATTATCCTCACTGTTATATCTTTTACTTGCAATCCCGAAATCTCGTGGAGTAAATCTTGTAGTTGTTCTTCTACAAAAAAAGGTATTTCTTCACTATCAAGACATATTTCTTCTTGGTCTGCTACTGCTACTATTCTTATGTTTATCTTATGATTTAGGGTTCTCTTGTTTGTCATCTGTAATATCTATTAAGTAATTTAGATACCATTGTGCCTTATGTAAATCTTCTAAAGGCTTTCCTTTGTATCTATATCTCCACAAGTACTTTAATATATTTCCTTGTAAATAATGCTCAAAGCCTTCACCAGTAGCGGCTTCTATAGCATCAATACACTCAATGCCGAACTCATTATAATGAGCAGGGCTATTAACATTGTCATGTTCTTTGAATAACTTAAGTTGACTTTCTTTTTCTTGTTCCAAATGTTCTCTCACTTCTTTAAATCTATTTCTTATAGCTTCTCTGTACATCCCCATTTTTTATCCTTTCTAATGTATAGTGACTGAAGGCATGGTATCATCAAAACTACTTCTTCCGTCTTCAAGTACGTCATCTGTGTAATTAACTGCCCCATATGCCATTCCTCTTGTTAAAAGAGCATAGAACATAACATCTTCTTCTGTCAATAATTTTTTGTCCATTTTGTGATAAATTTCTATATCAAACCCTTGGTCTTTATGTCTTATGATAACTGCTGAATCACCTTTGTTTAAACTTAGTTTACTCATGTTCTCCTCCTACATCATCTGGGTCATATTTAAATCTTTTTCCATTGTAATACATATATCTACTTCTGCTAGGGGTATGATATCCTTTTCTTAAAAAGAAAGTTGGTTTTCTTTTTGCAGTTTCAAACGTAGCAACAGTTATAACAATAGCAGCTAAAATAAATACGTGAGCAATCGCAGTTATGCCAAACACCCACATACTTCCAAAATACATAGAAAATGCTATACACCACATCCATGCTAATACTTGCATAACCATATGCCTAGCATTTAAATCTGGTATGTATTTCAGAGGATTATGTTCATAGTTCATAACCATTTCCCATAAATTGTAAACTAATTTTCTCATGTTATAAGCTCCGCAAACACTGCGTATACTGCATATGAGTAAAGTAATATTATTACTAATTTTAGTACTTTATTGAATGAATCATCTGCCATTTTGTCCCAATGTGGTCTAGTCATTTTTAATACCTAATTTTATAAAATGTTCTGCATCTACTATAGCAAGAGGCTTCTCTCTATTCATCTTTATAATAACTACGGGTTCTCCCAACTCTTCATAACTACATGCTTGTCTATAGTAATTATACAAAGTCCGTGTTCTTTCAGTGTTTTTACACTCTATACTGTAAGGAAACTTTTTTAGTGCTTGTGAAGAAAGTTGGACATCAACTCCATTTACTCCCATAGGAGTCGATTTGATGTCCAGGTTAGTTAGATTAGTCATCAGACTTAGTAGTTTCTCCACTACCCATTGCTGAAGTTTTCTTCCCTTTGCTTTTGCTGACCTTGGGCTCATCTTCTTTTTCTGATTTAATGTTNTAGATAGCTTTTTTTGGGAACGTATAACTTGTCTTTTCTGACGTTGTGAGGGTGACGAACTCTGTTTCGTTGTTGAGTTGGTCGATAAAGTCTTTCGCATCTTCGTCAGACGTTCTAAAGATTTTATGACTTGTTTGTCCATCCTCTTCCTTAAGAGTTATCGTTAAGTCTGTCCTGCCACTCTTCTGAGATGTAGGTGTAGTATACCCATTTTGGGTTTTTGCCTTTGCTTGGGAGTTGTCGTCTGAACTCAATATTTCCCCAACAGTCATATTTGTAGGGACAATAACTGCATTCAATGCCCAAGGTGCGGTTTCCTGTAGGTTTTCCATAATAAACTTCTTCATTGTCGGTGAAGCTACGTTGAAAAGGTTTGTCGCTGGATATCGCTTTGACCACTTTACGTATGTTGTCATAAACATTCTCTCTTTCTTCTTTGTTGTCTACTGCCTCAGCTACTGCTATTTCACCAGTAGATTTATTTACTGCTAACCACCCACGAAAAGGGACTTTGTTAGCCATTCCGTATCCCAACCCTTGGGATACATAACCGAATGAATCGGATTCTTTTATTCTCTCAAACGCATTGTCTGATTTAAATTTATATTCAAAAGCATATGGAGATACAGTTTTTATATCATATATGCCATCATCTAATTCAATATCGAACTCTCCAGTTATTGAGTTCTTTTTGTCTATTTTTAATTCTACTTTTTTATGTTTGTTTTTTACATTGACTCCTGCCGCTTCTAATAATGATATAACTAAGGCTTCTATTACATCCCCTAATATCATTCTCATCTTGAAATCATATGTTGGAGTCTCTGGCTTTACATTCTTGGCTTGCATCTGTAGTTGGCATAAAGGTCTGCCAACATTACTCATTCGTAAATAAAAATCTTTGTTTTCGTTTGTAAATTGTTTTTCTAAGGCTTTTTGTGCAGACTTGCCAAAGTCTTCTAAAATGTGACGAGGCATTTCTGCCTCGCCTTGAGCTGCCTTTGAAAGGAAAGAAAGTAGGGCAGCTTCAACTTTGTTCATGCTCTCATGTCTTCTGGTAGGTCGTCATTCAGAGCATTATCCCCAGAAATATCTACTGGAGAACTCTCGGCATCTATATAATCACCCTTACTAATAAGAGCTTTATCATACTCTGCCATTACCTGCTTGTTTTCACCATCAATATTAGACATAAAGTGTTCTAGTAAAGATTGGTCGTCTGGTGTAAAATCGGCAGGTCCTTCAGACACCTTAAAACCTGCGACATAATATACCAAGCCACCATTTTTCTTCTTTTCTAACGAACCTCTCAGTTTGTAGAATATGAACGGCTTCTTTTGTGCCGATAGTGAATCAAGGGGAACTGAAATAGGCATAAAATTACTACCTCTGGCTCTCCATAGGACAGGTAAATCTCCTACATCCACTTTTTGACCTTCATGGTCAACGGCATCTATTAACGAGACTTTGCCATATAGCATTCTAAAGCATTTGATGGATTTCTGTAAAAGTGCTTGGTCTGCTGACAAACCCTCTCTTTGACTAGCTGGCACTGAGCCACACCTCATAGTCCCCATGATGTCTGGAACTTCTGTTTGGGGGTAAAGGTTTTTAGCCAAAATTGATTTGTTTACAAATTCATTTGCTTCAGCATCATAGTGAACGTACTGATACCTCTGCACGAAAACTTGTAAATCAATCTCTTTCGCATACACAGTTTTATCTGGTAGCGTTATAGACCAAGAACCTGCTGGGATACTTCTACCCTCATCATCTTCATGGTCTCTATTTATTTTAAGAAATAGATGTGTAGATATACCAGTGTTTTCACTTGGTAACTCTTGACCTATTACTTTTGCAATGTCTTCAAATGAAGTTTTTGCGGTTACTGTGGGTAATGATGTCATCAATACCTCCTTTCATAAAGTATAATTTATACTACATTGTTTTTAGTTAGTCAAATAAAAAGTTTCCATATCTAACCAATTATTTCCTATCTCTATATCCACTGCTAATGGCACATTCCATTTTATGTTGTAGACATCTTCAAACTGCTTGTCCACCTCTGTCATAGCCTTATGTGTCAACTTAGCTACGAGGTTCTCTTCCCCTGGAAATATATCTAGTACAATAGAATCATGCACAGTATTTATGATTTTAGATGTTACATTGTGAGTGTCAAGGAGTTTTTGTAGTTCTATTAATGCTAATGGAACAATGCATCCTCCTGCCACACCTTGAACTGGGTAATTTTTTATAGAAGGTGCTCCAGATGCCGAACCACTAGCAAGTCTNCTAGTATCGGGGAAAGCAAACTGCTGACCAGTATAGACACTAACTATACCATGTGAAATAGCTTCGGTTTGCAACATCTCATGCCACTTTCCTAGCTTAGGATACTTCTCTACGAAGGCTTGGTAGTATGCGGTCTCATTTGGGGTACCCGTAGTACCCCCGTATAAAGGCTTAAAGGTGTGAGCCTTAGCTTGTGTACGCTCTTCCTTAGTTACATCCTTCTCTGACTTCTGAAATATTATGGAAGCCGTATATGTATGCACATCTTTACCATCTATTATATCTTGATACATAACCTCATCACCACATAACTGTGCGGCAACTCTAAACTCTAACTGACTATAGTCCGCTTGTAATATTTTACCTTTATCAAACCTAGACACGACAACTGCCCTAACAGGAAATGTGTTACCTCTAGGTTGATTTTGGAAGTTAGGGTCGGAAGACGACAATCTTGTTGTTCTCGTTATACATTGATTAAACTTAGGATGTAATCTGTGATTAGATTTTGTGTTTCTTTCTATACCACCAACAAAACTAGACAAGTAAACATCTACTGCATTTAGCCGAACTGTTGATTGTAGAAAACTTATAGCATCTTCATTTTTTCTATACTTAGCAACATCAAGTAAACGAACTAGAGTTCTTTTATCTGTGGCAAAACCATTAGCAGATACATCCCATATATCTCTTGGGTTCATTGTGAGTCCTGCAACTTTAGGAAAAGGTATGTACAAATAACCTTTGCCTTGACACTTAGGACACTTAGTAGCTTTTTTCCAACGAGTGCCATCTTTTTTTAATTTAAAATATTCCCCTCTGCCTTTGCAATAGTCACAATGTTGTGCTTTTGTTTTGTGAACTCTGTCAGTTAATATTTTAACTTTGGTGGCAAAATGAGAGAATCCCATTCTTGGTCTAAGCAAAGGTTTACCTTTTTCATTTGTCCCTATATTAAACTCTTGTGCCCATCTCTTTTTATCTTTTACTTTTCTTGAATATATGAGTTGACTTAACTGCTCTGGAGAAGCAAAATTAATTGGTGTGTCGCCCATGACGTTATGGGTTATAGATTCCATAACAGATTTCAGCTCTGTCTGTTCTTTTTGATAATCTGATTTTACATCTTGTAACTTATCTAAATTAATGTGAATGCCGTTCTGCTCAATCTTTGCTAGAACTGGTAAAAAATCGTTCATAAGTTTTAAGTGAGGTCTCATATTTACAAACCCCTCTTTTGTGAATAAAACTTTTTGTGCTTGGTATAACTCTCTAGTGGATATAATATCTGCTAATCCATATTCTTCAACAATGTGAATCGGCATGGTGTCAAAGCCTTTTCCATCAGATAAATAATCTTGTACAATAGAGGACTTTTTCATGGATACTTTGCGTCTAATACAAGAGTCCGCCAAACTTATGCCCCACTTTTGGCTACGGAGAAGTAAATACTCACCAATCATTGTGTCATACACTTTGCCATTGTATGTGAATCCACTCTCCCATAACCATACCAAATCAAACTTAATATTATGCCCAACCAAAAGTTGTGAATTATCCAAGGTCTGCTGAACTTTTGTGAATGAATTTTTAGTATCAAATGTTTTGTCCTTGTGATGAAACCAATGAAACTGAGGTTCTCCGTCATCACAAGCATATTGAACGGAAACTAATTTATTTGAAGGTGTGAATGGTAACGGGTCTGTTCTTTTGTTTTCATCTATTGTGAATGTAGTTTCTACATCTAAATATGTAATCATGCCGTATACCTGCTTAAATCTGTGTTAAGATTACAAATAATATTACCATGAAAACCTGTCAACTTATTTTTTGATATTGTTAAATATCTTTTAGTATCTTGGCTATCTGTTATATCTGATTTACCTATACCAACTATTAAGTCAGCTTCAGCCGCTTTACCAGTTTTACTATTCTCCATCATTGCATAAGTTACATTTGTTTTACCCTCAGCATCTGCTGATGCTTGACTTACCCCTATCCCAAACAGATTGTGCCTTTTGCATATCTCTCTAAACTTAGTATATATGCACCTTAATTTTTCATCTGTTCTAGCAAAAGTACCCATGACATTTATTTTATCAAGTTGGTCTATAATTAAGATGTCTGGTTTTTTATCTTCGCAATAAGTATTTAACCATTCTATAGAGGCATCTACATAATCAACCATAGTTATGTTCTGTGCTATCTCATTGAACTTATCTGATACTTGTGAACGATTTGTGTATATCTGTTTATCTGTTACGCCTGCATATGATGATACTGCTCTTAACATAGTTCTTCTAGCAGGTTCTTCGTTTGTAATAATGTGAACATTAGCCCCTTGTGAACAAAAGCCGTTTGGTGATGCAACTAACGACACATAAAATGCAGTTTTACCTACCTCTGGTCTAGCAAAAGCAATCATAAACTCTCCACCTTTGCCACCTCGAACAACACGACTTAGACTTGGTATGTTAAACTGCCAACAGTTTTCATTATCATTATGTTCTAAAAGTGTTTGTAAATCTGTTGTTATAGGCACAACATCATCTTCTGGTACGAAACCTTCTTGTGATTTTTCTAGCAAAACTTTTATATCATGTAGTTTCTCTGGGTGTCCTTCCATAATAGCCAATCCTAAATCAGCTATGTTTCTTCCTATCTCTTGTTGCCACATTTTTTGTAACACATCTTTAGCAACATCATTTCCTATATCTTCCATATCCTCTATGTCAGATAAAACTTCTGCTATAACTTCTCTTTTTGCACGAGTGGCAGTTGGGTTCTCCACACGATAAACTTCCCTTACTTCAATGTTATTTAAATCTCTTTCGTATTTACCATGACAAGTTACAATCGTGTCATATAAGTCTGCCAATTCATTTGGGAACATTGAACGCAAAACCCTATGTTTGTTCTCATCAAAAAAATCCTTTTGCATCAATAACTTAATTAGTTGTTTTTCCATATCACTTCACTAATCTGTTCAATGTCATAATATTTTAAATCCTCTTTTAATCTTACTACACTAGCACTGACAATATAAGATAGGTATTTTTGTAAGTCAAGAGACTTTCTGGTGGCATCAGCGTCAAGACATATAAATACATGTTTAAATTTTTTTAATTGTGTTAAATCAGCATCTTTCATGTTAGTGCCTAACAATGCTACACCTGTGAACTTGGTTGAAACTGCACAAGCACTGGCGGCATCTTCTACTAATATTGCATATTCATGTGAACCACAAAAAAACAACTTCTGTGATTTGCCATACCTATACCATTTTGGTATAACTTTTTTATTTAAACTACGACCAATCGCATCAAAATGTTGTGAACCATCAGAGACTACAAAAACAACTCTGTCTTGTTTTGGGTCATACAGTATCTTTGCCCGTTTATCTTGGAGGGCATCAAGACAGTTATTATATTTTAAATAGGTAAGTGCTTTTTGATTGTTGTGAACCGATACAAAATAATCAGGCAACTGAAAGGAAGGCTGATAGTAAGAAGAAAGAATGATAGTTTTGATGTCTGACTTTGACCTTTTTGTTTCTTTGCCACCTTTTATCTTGCAAGATGCTTTGTAACAATTCCACAATAGTTTGCCGTGCATTTTTGTAATAGTAAATGTATTTCTGCCAGAACACATAGGGCAGTTTACTCGAATGGAAATATTTTCGTTGGGTTGATTTTGTTCTATGAATTTATGTAAATTTATCATAGTGGTATAATTCCCCTCGGCAAGTTCTTCGCTTTTACCATAGGAATAAAAATGTGTCAAGAAAAAAAAAATCCCCAAGACTACAGATAAGGAGGAAAAAAGTCTTGGGGATTACTTATTGGTTACTTTGAAACTTTAGTGATGACCTCTTGTTTCTTAGCAAACCTATAAGTTCTGTAGTAGTTTGGGTGTTCGCAGCCTTCATGCTTTGGAACTTCCAAACCAAATATGTCTTCGAAAAAATATTGAACAAAAAGTAAATCACACATTTGGTCATAAGAAACTGGAACATTGTCCTTTACCATATTGGTTACTTCTTTTAGTCTGTTCATATTCTCAATTAATCTTTCTTTTGTTTCTTCATCAAGATTAACTATATTTTTCATAAATTTGTCTGATATTTGCATAATACTCTCCTATAAATTTGCAACTGTTAAAAGACAAGCCCACATGGTAGCAACCACAAGGGCACCTACAAATAAACTAATAAACCATTCATACATATTTAGCTCTCCTTAATTTTTGCATTGAACATTTAAAACAATGTAAATAATGACTAAAGAAAAACATTTTGGTAACTTCAAAAGTTTTCCCACAAGATGCACATTTATGTTTGGCATTAGTGTCTATAACTACTGTATTCATGGCAACTCCTTTTCTGCTATGGCTTTATATATTTCTTCTGTTTCTAAATTTTTCATATACTCTTTGGCACTCCTTTCATTTACATGAGTATATACCTCAAAGCCGTTTGAGTCAAAAACACAATAATAATCTTTACAACCACTACCTCGAATAACCTCAAGGTAATGGTTGTCTGTGGCAAATAGCACATTCGGAGGTAACGACATTAGAAGTCAAACCCACGATTGTAAAGACTAGCCTCAGAATCTTCTTCTACAGATTGCCCAGTACAATCTTCTATGCCTTTGTCGTACCCAGCATCATAGGTATCTACAACTAATTCTGCTATATCATTAAAAGACATATCTTCATTAATCATATGATACTTGACTCTATCTCTCTTTTGTTGCTCTGACTCTTTTTCTTGAAAACCCTCTGTTGGGTCAAATGTAAGTTTCTTCACAACATTGTTAGCCTTGTCAATAAGTGATTGATACTTGTTTCTAGGAGTTCTCACAGTTTTAGTTGACCTAGTAAACTTGTTATCGCCCATACTGTACAAATTGCTACGATAGTTACGACCATAAGTGAATCTGGATTGCTTTTGTCTGACACATGGAAGTTTGTCCCATTCCATCTTGAGTAAGCTAGGAATCAAATGAACTTCTAACCACTCCAAGTCAAACTGCTCATCACGAGTGTGCTGACTTTTGTAGCCAACTGCAATATTAGTACACTCTTGTATCAAACCAGTGTAGTTTGCAGAATCTGTAAAACTACCAAAAGTAGATGGTTTCATTTGTTCCTTTGGAGGAAGAAACGCATTCATCTGTTCACAAAAAGACTCAGCAAATTTATCAGAACAACAAGTGCCACCACTTTGACGAGTGATTACATCATTGTATCCATATCGGTCAAAAGCAATACAGTAATTCATACCTGCCACAATCTCTGGTGTTTCTTCACTAATATAGGTAGAGCCGATACCTCCACACTCTTCGCCAACATGAAATACATACAGACCATCAATACCATTCTCAATAAGTTTGCACATAATGTAACAACCAAGTTTGTCATCAGCACCAAGCACAGTTGGAGACATAACAGTTTTTTGCACAACTCTTACCTTGTTAGCTTTGAAATCTTTAGCTGACATACTAGATAATTCTTTCTCAGAATATTCTTTGTCGCCCTTACCAACAAAACCGATATCAACATCATCAAAACTAGCTTTGACATACTTGTCATCAGATATGTGAAGGTTAATCAAAGTCTGGTCATCATCATGCACAGTATCCATGTGAGAGCTAAACATAACTTTACTCGCTTTGTAGTCGCCTACATGAACAATTAAGTTACCTTTTTTGTCTACCATGATATCGTCTGTGTATTTACGAATATGATTAGACAAAATGTTACGAACTATAGACTCATTCTGTGTACTTCCATGAGAGGAAGCATTTGTCAACAAGTCAAATAGTAAGACATTCATGTCTTTCCCTCGTTTAACTAAAGGCATATCCTTTATGTTTAACTTCTCTTCTTTTTCATGGTTGTAAAGACCACCATAATAGCCATTATTACTTAAGTAATGCATCACTTTTCTCCTTTGTTAGTGATTGTTATATTGTTTCTAATTTTTGCGACATCAATGCCTGGAAGAAGTATGTCACTGAAAAATTCATCAAATGATTTATTTGAAAACTCTTCAATAGCATTTCCCTCCATGCTCACCATATCAAACTCCACGCTGTCGCCAATGGAATCTAGGGATACATATTTTATACTGTAAGGAACACTAATTCTCTTTCTCACAAAAGTATCTTGTTTTGGCATACCACGAGTATTGTCGTGATATGGCAGAAGCTGACAAAAATTATTAATTGATGTTAGCTTGTTTGAAAACACAAAAGGTCTTGAAAGACCAGAACCTATAAACTGCACCTTTAGTTCTTGACCATCTGGTGCATACAAGACATCTCTAGCACAATAATTGTGATAAGATATAAAGTAATCACCCTCTGTGTCTGCCCAAGAAAAAGGAACATAAGTGTATATGTCGACATTATTGATAGCAGCTTGTAAGTTACTCACATAGCCACCTTGACAATACAGTTGTATAACTTGTTTACTGCTTTCATCTCGTCTTCTTTGGAACTCTGGCTGATTAATCCATTCCATGTGACTTGATGAATGCCAAGTCATTTGACCATCTTCCTCAGCACAGAAAGAACCACAATACAGTTGACCATCAGCAGTTCTCATAAGTTCTTCGGGTTCATCATATACATCTCCACAGTTGACACATTGCACCTCTTGGTTACCTCTGCCATAAGTATACACACCTCTTGTTGATGATACATCTGGAGTGAACGCACTTCTTCTGTACTTGTAACCAGAGTTTGTAGATGAGGTCTTGATAAAGTACTTGTTACACAATCTTTCATCAGAGTAAATATCTCTCTTCAAGTTGTTGAACAGTACAAAATCAAATTCTTGCGTTTCCTTGTTGTACTTGCCAATTATATATCTACGAGGCAAAGTGTCAAAGTAAGGAAAAGGACAAGCAGCAACTCCATCAAACACAGCTTGAGGCATAGAGAACTCTAGTACTTCACTAGCTTTGTAAAACACTTCATCTCTAACTTGGTATACCCAATCATCACCAGAGAAAGGCTTGTATACAACTCCGTGTTTCTTAAGTTCTTCTTTCATTCGGTCTTCGTATACATGCTTGTTGTAGTAAATCCTAACTGCATACTCTTGTCCACCCACTTCATAAGTAAGACACCTAGCAAGAACAGTAGTCCCTCTTGAAATGTAATAACCCCAAACTTTAGGACAGTAAGCATAGAACTCCAACGGATGTCTGTCGGCAGGCAAAGCAAATCCATTACGAGAATCCATACAAGATTGTGGAGAATCTTTACCACCATACTTGTACATATCGCCATAATGTTTGACAAATTCTTTGCCACCACTAGCAAATCGGTAAACCTCAACTGGCTTGTAAATATCCATCATTTTTTCTGCCATGTTGTCAACCAAAGTAGCATTAAGAGGTTGGTTATCTTTATCAACAACACACCTAGCCAAAGCTCTAGTCAAACTCATGTGAAGTCGTTTTGACAGAGTTTTACTACCTCTGTAAAATGGCAACCACCTTTGTTTCAAAGTTTCATCTGCAAGATTGTCTACAACTTTCTGTTGCATAACAGAAGTGAAATGAGGAAAAAATGGATTCTCATTTGTCAGCCTATGCCCGTTGTTCTCATGCCCTTTGTAGTCATCAAGTTGTAAGTTTGGAAAAGCAATAGCTCCCTCTGGAGGAGCATCTTTTCCATTAGACCAGTTAAATATAACTGGATATAGAAACTTAAGGTTGACAGAGTTCCAATAGCGATTGTTACCCTTTTGACATGCACGATAAGCGTCTTCAACTTGTTGAGTGAACTCAGTAAAAGGTTTAGCAAGAATGTATAGCTTTCTTGAGATAGCCACTTGTATTGGGTGAATAGTCTCTTTCATAAATACAAAATGGTCTTTATTCAAACCATTGTGTGAGATATATTGAGTCAGTTCATCATTAAGTTTTGTTCTTCTTGCAGTATGTTCTTTAGGATTAATTGATGCAATTCTGGGCATCATTCCCTCCCTTCAATTATAGAAAACATTGCTTGTCCTCGTAAAGCCACAACAGAACCAGATGCAATTTCAACAATTCTATCGTGAGCGTCATCATATCCATCTACTGCAAACTCAACATCAAGTTGCCTAGTTAGTTGCATAGCAAACACTTTATTAGGATAGCTTTGATGTCTGTCGAATAGCAGAAACAAGTGAGGTCTGCCCTTGTCATCTAACTTATCTTTTACTGAAATAACTGGACAGTTGACAGTATTCTTAAGATAATCCTCAGACAACATAAGAATCTTTGGAGTATCAAGCATATTGATTGTCACTTGTCCATAGCCAATAACTATGACATCTTTACCAGTACTGTGACTTCGTGGCGTAACAGTAGCAAAAGCATGCAATGGTGTGTGACCATCTAGTCGAAAGCCAAACACAAAATCATCATTTCTGCCCATAGCGACATACTTTCTGCCATCTGAAGTGCCACTTGATACATACCTAAATACAGACCCAGCTTTTAAGTCTGTGCGTTTACATTGTTTTCCTACAAGTTGTAGAATAATTTTACTAGATAACATATTGATTTCTCCTTTTTGTTTCAGTTAAATGATATCTTCTGTCTAAATCACCATCAAGCAATCGCTTGAGAGCGAATGAGTTGTAAGCAAAAGTCTCGGTCTTTAGGCTAAAGTTAGCACCAGCATTGTGGTCATCTGTGAAATACTTAACCATTTCATTCCATTGCTTTTGAGCAATAGCCAGATAATAGCCTAGAGTTGCATCAGTTGAGAGAACATCACCAATCTCATTAGCATTGCACAACACAATAGTGTCCATGATTCTTCTCTTTCTGTGATACCAGTAGTAGTATTTTCTGCTATTGTCTAAGTCATAGGCAAGCATTCTAACTTTATACTTGCCATCATTGAAACCATCAATTTTGCCGAGCAATCTAAAAGCATCACATCTGGTGCTATAGTAGACTTGCACAACTTTACCATCTTCAAATCGTCTAGGCATTTTTGTCTCCCAGAGTTTTTGATAGTTCGTGGTCGTAGTTTTTTGGACTACAGCCAACTTCATAGACTTGTTGCCTAGTGGTTACGGGTTGGTATGCACCTTTGTGCAACGGAATACTAGCGTAAGTATTCTTAATACTATAATCCATAGCAGAAGCACAAGTAGTACAAAGATGAGCGAAGTGCTTAGCGACAGACCTACGCTCAATAGGAATGTCGGTGTAACATTGTGTACATTCATAATATGTCATAATCCTTTACCTCGTGAATGTTGGTGATGCCTGGAGGATTCGAACCTCCGTTGCCGCTGTGAAAGAGCGATGTCCTAGACCACTAGACGAAGGCATCAGTTAGTTATTTATTTACTCTTATATAATAGCAAAACCCCGTCTGCTATGCAAACAAACGGGGCTTCTTCGGGAGGAAACTTATGGTGAAAAGTATTTAAACTTTCACTATTTGAGACTTGCTCAAATATGAGTTCAACTGTTCACCAGAGTGATTTATTCTGTGTTGCTTAAATGCTCTCATAAATCTGTCAACATCAAATCTTCTGTTATCAGATTTAAAGTATCCACACAAAGCAACAATATTGTCGTGAGATATATTTGAATATCCAAGTATTCTTGCTATATCTTCATAGTGTTTTCTTGAGTACTTACTCATTATTACCTCCTTTCTCTTTACAGCCTACATAAATAACTTCATGTGAACCAAAATCTAAATTATCAAAATTGTGAATGACAAACTTTCTGCATTCTTCTTTTGTTAAAAAAACATGGTCAAACACAGTTGTGCCTATTTGCCTATCAGTATTCATGAGCAATGCCCAAGCAACAAACCAAGTCATTCTAAAACCTCCTTACTTTAGATGAACAACTACTACAACAATCTTTTGTAACATAATTGTCCCAAGCAAAATTCCAATCATCTATTGTAAGTTCTTCAACGATAAAATCTTTTTTGCATACATTACACTTAATAACATCTTCTTCTATTATATCACTTAAATATTGAGTCATACTAACTCTCCATTAGAATATCTCACAATCTCAAACTTCTTCAATGTGTGCAGTTCTTCAGGTCTTAATTTCCATCTTGCACCAACAGATATTTCGTACCACCTATCTATATTATCTCGAACATCTCCATAGACTTCATCAATGAGTTCTTGATTGGTGTCAAAATTCTGAGGCTTTGTGAATACAGAATATTCGCTGTAAGTACGATATGAACTTTCTGAAATGTCAAATCTTACCAACATCATTGTGAACGAGCCTCAAATAGTTTATCTGCTAATGCAGAAACATATTCATCTAAAACTGCTGATTCAGTTTTTAGACCATGCTCTTCACAAGCATTTTGAAACTCATCAATAGTCATCTCAGATACTTCATCAAGAATATCTTCTTTGATTCTGTCGTTGTGTTCATTACTCATTTATCCCTCCTTACATGATACAACTTCTCTTGAATTATATTATCTATTTTACNNAAAGTGTCTTTGCCACTTTGTGACATTCTGTCTATGTCAAAAAATAAATCTTGCACTAACTTATATAATATCTTCAGTTCTTTATTATTCATTTATTCCTCCTTATGTGAACTATATCCATGTGATTAACATATTTATTAAATGAACCTTGAGCAGACATTAAATCTGTCAAAGCATTTTGTAACAAATCATCATTTGATTTAATGGACAAAGTGTAACTTTGTAATTTACTAATGAGAGCAGATAATTTATTTCTGTCGTCATATAAGTCATTTATAAATTCATTACTCACTTGCAACCTCCGTAATTGTGAATTTTAACCAGTCTGGTCGTTTAACGCATTTTCTCATACTAGATGAAAAATTAATATCTTGTTTAACAAGCTCAGTCGCTTTGTTATCAACTTCTTTCATGTTCTCACTAGAAAAGATAACTGGTTTCCCAGTTACCTTATCTTCATAAGTAATTTCGCAAAGTATAAAATATCTTTTCATTAATATCTCCTACGGCTAATTGAACTGGCTCTCTCATCAATAATAAATGCTAACGCCATACAAATAACACCAAGAAAAGCCAGACCAACAAATGTCATACCTAGCAACTCAATGTTTCTAACACCTGCAACAAAAAGAAATATTGGAATCATAAGTGCAAGTAAAACATTACCAAGAAAAGCATAGCCGAAATAATCGGCTACACTTCTCAATTTATTTATTCTTTGTAATCTTTCATGGTATCTCATATCAGTTCTCCAAGAAATAGTTTAAGTAAACTGCACCAGAATTTGCTTTAACAAACTGATACAACTTTTCTTTATCTCTTGTGGGATATACACATTGAACACCATTAACTGTAATCAAATGAAGAAGTCCTTTCTTCCATAAGTTACGGACAATAGTGTCTTTGTGTCCACACAAAACATAAATGTTTCTATGTACAAAGCCAGTCTTCTCAGTTAACTGCATGAGTATATTCTGCAGAAAACTAGCCTCGTTTCTA
>FUFK010039127.1_pt1 | contig 27029 bp, 27 predicted proteins | sample 1021851 | NCBI WGS metagenome assembly FUFK01 (sample SAMEA51879418, study PRJEB19060) | metagenome
CGGAGCATACGGGGCGGGACCCGGCCTGGCCCCCCGCGCGGCGCCGATTCTCGCCGATGGCCCGCCGCCGGGAAGGAGCGCTCCCCCTCCCCGCCGCAGCGGCCGCGGGGTTCGTCAGAGGCTCTGCAGCGCCTTGTCCAGATCGGCGATGATATCGTCGACATGTTCGATGCCGACCGAGATGCGCACCACGTCCGGCCCCGCCCCCGCGGCGACCAGCTCGGCCTCGCCCAGCTGGCTGTGCGTGGTCGAGGCGGGATGGATGATCAGCGAGCGCGTATCGCCGATATTGGCGAGATGGCTGAACAACTCGACCTGCGAGACCAGCTTCACTCCGGCGTCGTAGCCACCCTTCAGCCCGAAGGTGAACACCGCCCCGCCCTTGCCGCCGAGATATCTGTCGGCGAGCGGCTTGTAGGCATTGGTCTCGAGCCCGGCATAGGACACCCATGCCACCTGCTCGTGGTTCTCCAGCCATTCGGCCACGGCGAGCGCGTTGGCGCAGTGCCGTTCCATGCGCAGCGCGAGCGTTTCCATCCCGGTCAGCGCCAGCCATGCGTTCTGCGGGGCCATGGCCGGCCCCAGGTCACGCAGGCCAAGCACGCGGCAGGCCGTGATGAAGGCGATCGGCCCGATGGGCTCCAGCGCATCGACGAGCACGGCCCCGTGATAGGATCCGTTGGGCTGCGTCAGGCTGGGAAACTTGCCGCCCGCCGCCTTCCAGTCGAACTTGCCCGAATCCACGATCACCCCGCCGACCGCATTGCCGTGACCGTTGAGGAACTTGGTCGTCGAATGCGTCACGATGTCCGCGCCGTGTTCGAACGGACGGCACAGCATCGGCGTGGCCATCGTGTTGTCGACGATCAGCGGGACGCCGTGATCATGCGCGACATCGGCAATCGCCGCGATGTCGGTGACCACGCCGCCCGGATTGGCGAGGCTCTCGACGAAGACGCAGCGCGTCTTGTCATCCATCGCCGCGCGGACGTTGGCGGGATCGTCGGCATCGACGAAACGCGTTTCCCAGCCGAACTTGCGGAATGCCTCGCCCATCTGGTTGAGCGAGCCGCCATAGAGCTTCTTCGCCGCGACGATGTTGCACCCCGGTTCCATCAGCGTGTGGAAGGCGACCAGCTGCGCGGCATGGCCGCTGGCAAGGCCCAGCGCGCCGACCCCGCCCTCCAGCGCCGCGATCTTCTTCTCGAGCGCATCGTTCGTGGGGTTCATGATCCGCGAATAGATGTTGCCGAACTGCTTGAGCGCAAACAGGTCCGCGGCATGCTCGGCGCTGTCGAAGACATAGCTGGCCGTCTGGTAGATCGGCGTGATCCGTGCATTGGTCGCGGGGTCGGGCTCGCACCCGGCATGCACGGTGAGCGATTCGAGCTTCAGATCTGTCATGGGGCATCCTGTCCGGTGGAATTGCCCCGAAGGGAGCAGCTAAGCCCGCCCCCCGTCAACCGCATTCTCGCGCGCGGCGAAGCTTGCATTCGCATGGTCGGGGCCTGTTCGCCGTCGCGCAGCCTCAGCACCTCGACCCTGTCCGCGGTCATGGTAACCGAATGCTCGAATTGTGCAGACAGCTTTGCGTCCGCGGTGACCACAGCCCACCGATCGCATTTCCCCTGCTGGCTAACGCGACTTGAGCGACTCACCGCAGGATGGGATGGGAGTGATCGCGTAGCTGCACCGTCGGCGCGCCTGATATGGCCCACTACTATTAACTTCGCCGGCCTGCGATACAGCAACCATATCGGGAAAATGGTAGCGGAGGAGGGACTTGAACCCCCGACACGCGGATTATGATTCCAATGGAAATGGAGCGTAGACGCGTCTACGTTGACGGAGAAGTCACTCCCTAGAGGACCTGAACGCGTCAACGATAAGCGCTTTCATAGCGCTCCACCTTTCCTGCCTGCTCCATTCTTTGAAGCCACCCCAAAAAGAGCTCAAGCTTTCGATAGCGATCGGAATTTGAGATGCATTCGCTGCACCCAGCCTTGGGCCCTTTACCAAGCCCAGCGCCATCGGGACCTTACGCCCGCGTGACCTGGGCCGAATGTCACTCAGGTCACGCTGGAGGCGCCTGATCGAGCTTGTCGCAACAAACGATCTATGTGCTCGCTCTGTCTGATATTGGCAGATGCAACAGGAGCGAAAACATGGCGGAAATCCCAGTCGAGAAAAAATCGTCTAACACATGGATCTGGCTTCTGCTCGCCGCTATTTTGGTTGCCTTACTGGTATGGTGGTTCGCGGCGGAGGACGATTATGACGACGAGGCCTACATGGCCTCAGGAGCGGACATCGCGCAAAGCGAAGTCGTCAACCCCGACGCTGAGGTAAACTCGAGCCTCGCGCCGGCGACCCTGGCGACAATTTCTGCTGATGCCCAGTCCTAAATCGGGACCGAGTTTTCAGGTGAGGTCTCTGTGGGTGATCCGCTGACGGACAGAGGTTTTTGGGTCGAGAACGAGGGCGCCCGAGTATTCGCTCTTATCATTGATGAACCGCGCGAGGTTCCGGTGAATATCAACCCCGGCCAGCAGCTTAGCATTTCCGGGGCGCGGATTCGCGAGGGGGGCGAAGTGTCTGACGTTGAGGGCGTGCCGCTCGATCAAGACACCCGTAGCATCCTCGCTCATCAAGATGTCTTCTTGATCGCAAACGAGGACAACGTCGAAATTCTCGAACGCCCGTAAAGCTAAAGGACAGATCATGAAGCATAACGAACGCTTTGGAGAACTGGAATAATTGAGCTCTTGGGAGCTGGTCGACGCCAACCAAGACATTCGCGGTCGACCGGTTTTGTCAGCCGACGGCTCGACTTATGGAACGGTAAAGGACATGCTCGTAAACAAAGAAAAAGAGCACGTGGCCGCAGTGCGGCTTGGTGACGGACGACTTGTTGCCGCGGAGGACCTGGAGATCAGAGAGCGAGACGTAGTCTACCATAATGATGCGCCTGCCTCGATCACCAACTACACCCTGGTGCGCCGGCCTCGATCTTGAGCCGTGTAGCATACGGCAAGTCCTGGTGGGGGATCGCGGCCGTTCCCCCACTCGGAGCCTAACCAGCGAGGGAGATCAGTATCGTTACTTTCTTCCTCGCCCACTACAGTGCAGGAGGGTCCCATGACATTCAGTTCCGCCAAAATCGCTTCGCTCGCCATACTTATGAGTCTTGCGTCGTGCGCGACGCCGCAGGAGGGTGCTAGTGGATACGTGATAGCCACCTACGATGCGGAGCTTATAGGAACCGAGGTCGCCGGCGCGGGAGATGCTGACGGATATGCGGTCGCTCAATTGGTCATTCAACGCGACGTAGATGCTATCTGCTACAACATCTGGAACGTCCAAGGGGTTGAGGATCCTACGTCTGCTCATATCCACCGCGGCAAGGCAGGAGAAAACGGGCCGGTGATAGCTACATTGGAACGGAACCGAGAGCGAGGGTGGAACGGCTGCATCAAAAACAGCAACTTGGTGGACGAACTGACCCGAATAGCGCCGGAAGAACTGTATGTTCAGATCCATACTACTCAATTTCCTGCTGGGGCGATTCGCGGGCAGCTGAATGTGGATTAGTGGCTCGCCGAGGCCGCTGTTGGCTCCTCGCTTTTCTAGGAGCACGAAAGGATAACGGCAGACGCGACGCATCGTAGCGACTGACTAATAACCCCAAGGCCGATTAGCGGCATGCGCACCTACCTAGGCGAGTCGACAGCTAGAAAAGCGAGACCCCCGCCGTTTAGGCGAGGGTCTCTTCGCGACTCTAAGGGGAATACAAAGGCCGCGTAATCAATTTCCGACTATTCCATCTCGTCGGCAACGTCATTGATGGCATCAGCGCGCTCATCGCCAACATCGTCGATTTCCTCTGCGCGCGCATTCAGAGCATCCTCGCGTGCGTCGGTCGGAGCATTATCGGCCATTTCTTCGAGTTGCTCTGCCCGTTCGTCGCCAAGATTCTCAACAGCGTCCGCTCGCTCTTCAAGCGCGTCGCCGGTTTCCTCAACTGCGCTGTCTTCGCCGCAAGCGCCAACAAGTGCGAGAGCCGGGGCAATCATGATCAATGCGAGTTTGTTCATTCTAATCCTCCTGTTGCTTCAGTCTCAGTGCCTCAAAACTGGGGCTCATCCAGGCGTGCGCGCGCTGGCGCGCGCCGCGCCGAACTCATCGGGCGAAAGATAAGTGTTTCCGTCCTCGTCGAAGTAGAAAAACGTCTCGCCCGCCTCGTTGATCTGGTCCGGAGACGTGAACGGACGGGTGTCGTCGTTTTCCTTCGGCTGGCGCGGGTTGGAGCGCACCGCCCAGATGGCATACTCGGCTACGGACAGCTGGCCGTCCCCGTTCCGGTCGAGGAATGCGAAATCCATCGCTCTGCGCGCTCTTAGCGGTTCGACATTAGAGCCCTGTTGGGTGGTCATGCTATTCCCGAGCCCATCATTGGAGGAGGTGTCGCTACGTGTAGCGTCGGAGGCAACCCCACCTGCATCACTCTCAGTTGAACCGGTCACCGCGAGCGCAGCCTGATTTGCATCATATTCTTCCGCCGCCGCATCACGATCCATGGCATCGAAGTTGGCCTGCTGTTCGGTCGTAAGTTCGCCCGCAACCGGGTAACCATCGTCGTCTTCGACAACAACCTCATCGATATCATCGATTGGCGTGTTCTCCACGTCCTCGGAGTTGCAACCGGCAGCCACGACGCAGGTCGCGGCAACGGTGGTCAGGAATGGATATTTCATCAAAACTCCCCTGTTGTTTGACTCGTGTAATGCCCCTTCAATGAATGGGGTCGATGATCGTTCACATTTTTTTCCGGGCCTTATTGCCCAGGATCCTCGCAGAGTTTTGCCCACACCGCCCGGTGATCGGATCCGTTGTCTGGCGATATTTCGAACGAAACGACTTCCAGTCCGCCCTTCACCATGATGTGATCCAGGGGCCATCCCACAAACAGCCAGTCGGACGGAAATGTAGGGAACGCACCTCGACCTATGCGTGGATCGCGCCAACCTCCCTGTTGGCGAAACTTGGTCGTCGTGCGGGACCAAGGGACATCGTTGAAGTCCCCCATTACAAAAGCGTCGGGAAGACGGTCTGGCGTCTGAATGCCCGCTTTCACGATGTTCTCGTCGCGTAGTTCGGTGTTCCACCCCGGCAGCGGAGGCTTTGGGTGGAGCCCGATGAACTCGACCGTCGATCCGCTTTGCATACGCAGCGTGGCATACAAAGTGGGGGTGTCTCGGTGGGTGTTCTCGACGATACTTGATTTCACGACGTCGAGGCGGGAAGCAAACGCGAGGCCGAAAGCCTCGGTCTGCGGATGGCGCTCGCTATGCGGATATGTCGCGAGCACGGGTTTCATCTCATGGACCCACTGTTGATCGGTTTCCATCAGGAATAGCAGGTCTGGATCGTAGCGGCGGATTTGCTCCCTTATCGGGCCATACTCCTCGCTCTTCACCTTCACATTTACCGATAGCGCAGTGAAGCAGCGTTCCGCTGTTGCGCTCTCGTTGTTCAAAGTAACTTGGGTCTGCGCCACCGGATTATACGGCCACATTCGCCAATGGTTGATCACGATCACGCCAATTAGCGCTGCCACCGTCCACCACCGGGTCGGGGATATTACGAACAGTGCTGCAATCAGCAGTAGGCCGGCGAAATAGGTTAACGGTTCGCGCACCAAATCGACCGTTCGGATAAACCACTTATCGCTAGGCAGCAGCGATACCGCCACCGCGAGGAACAGGATTACAGCTACGGCCGATAGGGCTTTTGAAAAAACCTTCACCTTCATCCCCCTATTGATTTTTAGCGGCTGAGAGCGCGAACTGTTCCGAGCTCGTCGTGCCGTTATGAATGAGCACCAACGGAACCCAGCCGCCACTCGCGACATTGATCGGTTAGGAGGCGAGGCGAGCATGTTACTCGAGAAAATCAAAACCCCCGGTCTTTCCCACCTCTCCTACCTGATCGGAGCAAACGGTCGGGCCGCCGTCATCGATCCTCGCAGGGACTGCGAGATCTATGTCGAAAAAGCGCGGAGCGAGGGACTGCGGATCACCCATATATTCGAGACCCACCGCAACGAAGACCTGGTTTCCGGTGCGCCCATCCTCGCCAAGTGGACCGGGGCAGAGGTGTTTCACGGCCCCAACGCGAATGGCGAGGTGGAATACGCAAAGACCACGAGAGAGGGCGACTGCCATGCGATCGGACAGCTCGAGATCCGCGTCCTCGAAACTCCGGGCCATACCTTCGACCACGTCGCCTATGCCATCTTCGATAGCGAGTATCCCGACAAGGCAGTCGGCGTGTTCACCGGCGACGCGCTGTTTGTCGGCGATGTTGGCCGAACCGATTTCTATCCCGATCGCAAGCGCGAGGTCGCGGGCCTCCTTTTCGACTCGCTTCGCAAGATCTGCGATCTGGGCGACCAGGCGATCATTTATCCCGCACATGGGGCCGGTTCGGTGTGCGGATCCGGTATGGCGGACAGGGAGTTTTCTACGGTCGGTCACGAGCGCCGCAACAACCCGATGCTCCAGATCGAGGATCGCGACGCGTTCATTGATCGCAAGGTGAACGAAAACCACTACCAGCCACCCTATTTCCGGCTGATGGAACACCTCAATCTGGTGGGCGGCGATGCCGCACCGCGCGTGCTCAAACCCCAACCAATGAGCGTTGGCGAACTGTCGTCCTGCGATGCCGACAGGGTTATCGATGTCCGCGAGCCACTTGCCTATGCGACGGGGCATCTTCCGGGCAGCATCAACCTACCGGTCGGCATGATCCCGGCCTTTGCCGGATGGTTCGTTGGCGAAGACGAAAAGCTCGCGCTGGTGGCTTCGTCGCAGGACCAGCTATCAACCGCGATGGAGCATCTGGTGAGGATTGCGCTCGACAACATCGTCGGGGGGTATGTTGGTGTGGTTCCAGCCGCAGCCTCGGGGAAAACCATGCGCTCGATCCCGATGATCGGCACGGAAGAAGTCGAACGCCGTTTGCAGGAAAAGCCCGGCGACTGGACCTTGCTCGACGTGCGAGATGCTGACGAGCGGAAGGCGCAAGCGATAGAAGGGTCTCGCCACATCTATGTCGGCGAACTGAACGAGAAGTGGAAAGACCTCGACCCCGGCCAACGCTATACACTCATGTGCGCAAGCGGCATGCGCGCGACCGTCGCCGCCGGCTGGCTCGATGCGCATGGATTCGACCATCTCGATGTTTATCTGGGTTCGATGGGGGCTTGGGAGGCGGCGCATTCATGATAGGGTGCCTCGATTACGCCGCCAGCAACCCCCGCTCCATCTCACCTATGAGGTCCACGTCCTTCGCGGGATCATGAAACAGGTGCCCATAGACATCGTAGGTCATGGTGATCGACGAGTGCCCCAGCATCACTTGAATGCGCTTCGGTGGCCATCCTTGCTCGATGAAGAGCGACGCGGCTGCATGCCGCATGGCGTGCAGTGAGAACCTCGGAGCGCCCTCCCCATCCACGATACCGCATTTGAGCATCAACGGCTTGAACATGCGGTTGTAGATGTTCGAGTGCGTCTCGACGTTGCCGAGACCGTTCGGGAACACCAGATCGAAATCACCTTTCGGACAAGCGGGCTTCCACTCCCTGCCCCCCTGTTCACGACCAGGCCATCATTTTCCTGTAACTAATTCTTTCGCACCGTCGACCGAGTAAACTTTTATTACTTCGACGGCTTCACAGACTTCGGGTCGCTGCATCAGCGTGCCGAATTGTCTACAGCTTCGTCGAAAGACGGCGAATTGATTGAGAGCTTTTCTAGGATATTGCTTATTTGTCTGTTAACCAAGGAATGATAGAGCCGCCCTATGCCTCGATTGATACATTGGGTATCTAAGCTTCTTTTCCCGGCGAACAGCGCGCGCGAGCAGCGTGAGCAAATCATCGGCATATTCGAGAGTCTGCGAAAGCAAATACCGCTCCTTTACGGCGTCGCTCTCGTAAATCTCGTAGGGCTCCACGTAGCTACGCGTGGAAGCGAACTGCACTGGTTTTCGCCCGTGACGATCTTGTCTGTTCTTTTGGTCGTGAGGATGGTTTACTGGATCGGGTTCCAGAAGCCGACCGAAGAATTCGCGAAAGTTCGTCACGAACTGGTGAAGATGGTCGTCTTCACCGCCGTCCTGTGTGCGGGTTTTTCAGTTTGGGCCCAGTCTCTTATCACGGTCCACCCCGAAGAGACGATGACCATTATGCTCTACAGCGTGCTCGCCGCGCTGGGAGCTGCCTATGGACTGAGTAGCTTTCCGCGGGCTGCTTTGATCCCTTTAATGATCTTGGGCTTACCTGTTGCCGTCAGATTGTCCTGGATGGGACGGGCGTCTGACCGAGGGATCGCTGTCAGTTTGATCTTCGTGCTGCTGTTGTTCATTTGGCAACTGCATGTTCACAACCAAGCCCTGCTGGGTCTGGTGCGCGGGCAGCTTGCTATCGCTCGTGAGCGCAATCGGGCGGTCAAAGCCGAGCTTGAGGCTATCAAGCGCGCCGAAGAGGATGTCCTGAGCGGGCTTGCCAATCGCGGTAAACTTGTGAGCGAGATTGAAGAAAACATGATGCGCGGCCCTGCGACCGGAGGTGGCAGTGTGCTGGCCATTTGCGACTTGGATGGCTTCAAGTCTGCGAATGACACGTTTGGTCATGCAGCTGGGGACGAGATTCTGCGAGAATATGCGCGGCGCCTAACCAATAGATTTGGTGACGAGGCTCTCGTCGCAAGACTTGGAGGAGACGAGTTTTCAGTTTTTTGGAAGGATGGCTTACCAAGGCTTGAGCTGGAAAGAGCTGCCTCGAAGATTTGCGAACTGGCCAATCGACCGTTCGAATGGGATGGCAAGGAACTGCGCGTTGGAGCATCTTGCGGGGTGACGGAGGCCGGCCCTTTCACATGGTCCAATGAAGAGTTCTTTCGTCAAGCGGACGCGGCCCTCTATAAGGCTAAGGTGACCTCCCGCGGACATTGGTGTCTTTATGACCAACCTCAATTTCAAGCAGACCAAAGAAGGGCCAAGATCGAGAAGTCGATCTTATCGGGCGAGGCGCTCCACGAGATGGAGGTTCACTTTCAGCCGATTTTCGATCTGGAAACGGGCATGCCTGTCTTCGCGGAGGCTCTCGCTCGCTGGACCAGCGCAGAGCTGGGCGTCGTATCGCCTGATGAGTTTATCCGAATTGCCGAGAAACTGGGTGTCATCGACCAGCTGAACGAGCGCCTCCTCGAGAAGGCGCTGGCGTTGGCTGAAGAGTGGCCCAAGACTTTGTCGCTCTCATTCAATCTGAGCGCCATGCAGTTGAGCCGTCCCCTCGCGACTGATCGACTCCACAAACTAATTTCGGGCTCGAGTCTTCCTCCTCATCGCGTTCAGTTTGAGGTGACCGAAACGGCCATTCTGTCTGACTTGGGACACGCCGAACAGGAATTGGCGAAGCTTTCCGAGCTAGGCTTCACGATCGCACTCGATGATTTCGGCTCTGGCTACGCCTCGGTCGCATACCTGCGACAGCTTCCCTTCGACACCATCAAGCTCGACGGGACACTGATCGATAACGTTCTGGACAGCGAGCGCTCGCGTCAGATCCTTCTCGGTCTGGTCGATCTATGCCATGCCGCAGGCACGCGCTGTGTAGCTGAGCATATCGAGACCTATGAGCAGCTAAGCCTCGCTAAGGCNATGGGCTGCGACTACGGTCAAGGGTTCTGTCTCGGCAAGCCTAGTTCGAGCGAGCGTATGTTGAAGATGCTCGACTCGAAGCCTGGTTCATCCCCTACCTGGCTGAGGTGTTTTGCGGAGAAAACTATCAATTAGGTGGCCAGCAGATCTCTGGTTNCCTCGCTCGAGGGAACGGATGCTGCTCCGATCACCCGAAGCGATCACGCCGCAAACAACCCCTTTTCCATCTCACCCATGAGATCCACGTCCTTCGCTGGATCATGAAACAGGTGGCCGTAGACGTCGTAAGTCATCGTGATGGATGAGTGCCCAAGCATGGTCTGGATCTTTTTCGGCGGCCAACCCTGCTCGATGAAGAGGGATGCAGCAGCATGGCGCATTGCGTGCAATGAAAACCTCGGAGCGCCCTCCCCATCAACTATGCCGCATTTGAGCATCAGCGGCTTGAAGATGCGGTTGTAGATGTTTGAGTGCGTCTCGACGTTGCCAACACCGTTCGGGAACACCAGGTCGAGTTCGCCCTTCGGGCAGGCCGGCTTCCAGTTCTGCAGAACCGCCCTCAACGATGGGCCCATCGGTATTTCCCGGCGGCTGGTGCTACTCTTCGTCGAGCCCATGTCACAATACCGATCAGCGCGCTCCCGGACGGTGATGATGCTCCGGTCGAAGTCGATTGCGCTCCACTTGAGCCCTCGCAGTTCTGACATGCGCATGCCCGTAAGCAGCGCGGTCATTATCAACGGTCTGTGACGCTCGGAGACGTTCGCAAGCAAAGCCTTGATCTCACTCTTGGAGGGAAACACACGCTCCGGTTTATGGCGGTCCGCACGCCGAAGCTTAACGTCCCGAGCTACATTGTGCTGCACGAGACCACGCTCCTGGGCGGCGCTGATGATGGATCGTAGTGTCGTAAGACATTTCTTCGCCATTGCGCGCGTGCTATCTTGAAGCATCGCATCGAGAAATTCGCGAACGTCGGGCGCGCTTAGCTCTCTGAGCAGCAGATGTCCTATCTTCGGCTCAATGTGGTTCTTCACATGGCCGCGGTAGGAGTGGAGTGTGGCGCGTTCGAGTTGTTCGAGTTCGCAGCGCCGCATCCAGATCTCGGCGGCGTTGCTAATGGTGCAGTCGTTCGTGGCCCTAGTCAACTTCTTGTCCTATAACAGTGGTTTATAGACACCATTATATGACACACGGAGTGGTTTGTCGGGCAGGACTTTCGCCTATTCGGCGGGTTTCTTAGTCTGTTTCTCGCGGTGCTCAGCGATGATCTTTTGCACCATTGGCGCGACGCTCTGAAAGTTGCGCTTGAGGAACCGTTTCTTCTCGACGGCGCTGGCTCGGCTCCAATGATATGTGATGTGGTCTTCGCGTGATGAGGCTGTCTTACGCTTACGATACCCCATCTTCACAGCCGCACCGTAGACGCTGAGTTCGCCAGCCTCGATCTGCTCCAAGAGATCGTCGCGCCCATCTTGCTTGAGACGCCGAAGGTAGTCTTCGTTATTCCCTGCCATTCGCGGTGAGTAGACGCGTCTACGTAGGTCGTCAACTTAAGTCGCGGATCACTTATGCTGGTTTTTATACGCCACCCGCTTTCCACGAATGAAGGCGTTAATCAGCTTACATAGTAGGCCATGGCGCGACGCAATCGAAGGAGGATACAGTAAGCCCAGTCACCCAATCTCGAACCGAGCCTTCCGCCCCTCCAAGTGGAGATATCCGTCGCTCGGGTTTGTGCCGATGGTTGAATGGCTATCCGGTTACGATCGATTCGCTTGCATCACTCATGTTCGCTTCCCAGCGAGCGAAAACCCTCCGATTTCTGGGAGACCGAAAGTCCTAGAGGCAGCGGACCTTCTCCATCCGGATGGTGCCGATCGCGTGAGGTTCGTTGACTCCACTCCCTTGCATCGCAACGAGGTTCGCCGAAGACGTGGTTTTGGAAGCAGCAGCTCTTGAGAAAAGGTAAGCCGCCGACGTGCGGCGATGAGCCCCTCCCTTCTGCGGCGTGTCGCAGTGGCGCTTTCCAGCTTGCTGATCCCTATTCGGTCATTTTTGACAGTCTATCGCAAGCGCACGGATTCAGCAGATCAAGGCGCCGCTGATCGATTGCGCCCATCGCCTCTGACAGTAGTTAGGTGGTTATCAGGCCAAGCGGGTGCTGCGTGTTTTCGACCGGGTCTCGTCGGTGCTCAGTGATGTCGGAGTGACTAAACGTCTCGTTCAGGCAGTAGGCAGGTCATCAAGCTATCTTTGCACCATGAGAAACATCTTCACACTCGCCGCACTTGCTCTGGTCGCGACGGCTGCGGGGGCTACAGCTATTCCTCCGGCCGCTAAGTGGGAAATTGGACCGGTCATCCGCGGTGAGAACTACTCAGTAGGCATGCCACTGAGACCGCAGCCGACCAGAAATGGATGGGNCTTCGACTTTCCTCACAGCACTAAAGAAGCTGGACACGTTCACTACATCACGTTCGATCCGGGTTCGCTTGCAGAAGCTTCGCGCATAAAGGTTCGCTACCGCGTCGACGCCGATCCTGGCACGCATTTTGTCCCACAGGAGCATCCTCATCTGCCTGGCACGGTTTCGCTGTTCTTTCAGCGCCGCGGAGACGATTGGAGCGCGAAAGGGGGTTATGCGCTCTTTCGCTGGTATGCGCCCGTTCACACTGTCCAAGAGATTGCGCCGGGCGTGCATGAAATGACCGTTGAGTTTGACGATCCCCGGTGGGGCTCGGTGGTTGGCGGCACGAAGTCAGGCGATAACCCCAGGCCCTTCCAAGTCGCGCTTGCCAACGCCAGCAGCATCGGCCTTGTGTTTGGATCTACCGCCGCACGAGGGCACGGAGTGTATGCGACCGCGCCGGCTCGCTTTGAGCTCCTCGACTTCGATATTCAGTAGGAACACGGGAACGAGGCGGCCCGCTGCGCTGGGCATGTCAGCAAAATTTCCCATGCCCACCGATTACGAAGCCACCCGACTTCCACGACCACTCACGCGATGATGCACACCTCAGCAACAAACGAGGTTTTCATTATGAACGCATACCAAGTCAGCGACATCGAATTCGAACCAATCCTCATGCTTACCGACCACCACGAGCGAGCAATATCAAAATTTCAGATGGCACTGGCTGAAGGTCTCGGTTTCTACCCGCCGGTTAACTTCTCACTGTCGTGGATCGACCCATCGAGCCAGCCAGCATCTACAGATCTTGAGCGGCTGGTGCGGCAAGACGTCGAGGGCTTCGTCCGGCGCGTTGCGGGAGTGTGGCAGCGCTACGAGTTTCGGTAAGCAAGGCTTGGCTATCAATCACAAGAGAGCAACCGTTCTCCCGGCCGGCGGCAGATAGGAGGGCAAAAGCCACGGTTCTTTCAGATTGAGAGGAGCTGGTCGCCGAGGATCGATTGCTATCACTCCTTGGCGGGAGCATCTGGACCAATCGAGATCGCATCATCAAGTTGGGTCAGAACGTTTTCTGCCATTTCATCCGCGTAAGCCGCAATCGCCTTGCTAACCATGGTGGGCCCAACACCCAAGGTCGAAAGCTGAGCTATCAGCGCGATCAACATCGAGCCTAAATCGATCAGAAAGGTCGATTTCAATGGATCCGATAGATCAGCGAGCCAATCTGCCAAATCAGATTGCTCGACAAAATCGACGATCATGTGAGGAGCTTCGCCACGTTCATCCATTGTAGCAATTGAATGGCTTGATCCGACCAGAAGAAGCGTTTCACAGCTGGGCCAGTCTCCGGCCGCGAGTGCGCGCGTGAATAACCCATTCTCCTCTGCCCTCGCCAAGAAGTTCGACAATGCTAGGTGCAAATCTTCCGCATTCTCGGAAATGGCCGTGGCCACGTGTTCGGGAAGGAGCCCAATATCAAGTAGCGAGACCGCGACGGAAAGCTCAAGAAGCTGAGGCCATTGATACTTTGCCGGCCTCCCCTTGCCGGTATTAACTCCGCGCGGACATCCCAGCTTACGCAGCCGGTCAAGCCGGCCCCGGAACCGCAGTAGCCGCTTTTCACCGACTCCGAATCTCTGGGCAATAATCTGCTCAGCCTGTCGCGAACTCAATTCCATCATCAAACTCCAAAAGGAATATCACTTTTTTATTGACATACGGCACCCACCCTACCTAGGTCAAGGAATAAAGTAATATGCCTTTTGGAGATGCCTTCTATGGTAAGCACGAGAAATGCACACGATCGCGCAGCCGCTTCTCGGGTTCGGCTACAAAGTCCAACTTGTCCGCGACTGCTGGATATGGTGGCTACCGAACTTTGGGGGCAGACCGCGTGAGTGACAGCGATGTAGATTATGCTTCCGAAGTCCGACGCTTTGGGGGCTCGTTTCCGTTCCTCACCGAGCACGGGAGGCGGAAGAACCTGCGTCATGACTTCAAGTTCGCCACTCGTGACGTGAAAACCGACGGGCGAGGAAACATTGTTCATAAACCACTCCATAGGAGCAAGCCGTGCTTTGGGCGGCCTGAAAGAGCGGTGCGCGGATGTCTGGACCGCGGCAAGCCATATGGCCCGCTCAACGAGTTTGGTGAGCAGGAGAGGGGAACAACAGTCTGTGATCGATGCCCTATAATGAGCGCCTGCCTCCATGTAGCTGAGGAACGCGTCTCTTCCTGCGCCCGAATTGAAAGCGCGTTGGATTTGTGGTGGACGGAATGCGAAAAGTCGCTCGGTTCCGTAGGTTTGAACGCCTGCTACGTCGGTCGTCTCGGGAAGCTTTGGCGCCACTTTCTCTCCGCGATTGAAGACTTTGGAGGTTGGTCGTCGATAGACTCCGAATTGATTCGCTTGGACGATCTACGCCGTAGGGAGGAAGCCAATCGAAAGAGGCGGGAGCGAACCGCGACGAAGCGGCGTGAGGAAAAACTAAAAAGAGACTTCGGCGCAGAGCCTCTTTCTGACGGATTCCTGCGTAACCTCGAAAACGAACGAAAACGTCGCTCGACGCAACTGCAAACCTTCAGAAGTTATGACGCTGCCCCCCTTTGGGTTCGAAAGCTCCCAACAGAAAGTTGTGAGCGCATCTCAAACGTTTGGTGGGCGTTACAAATATTAAGACGCGAAGGGCGGCGGTTGACGGGGGTTGAAGTCGTCAAGCTACTTCAAGCCGAAGGACGCGATCAGGGCAAGAACCTTAAAACGCTGCATGCGCGGGTTTGCGAGGATCTCAAAAGGCGTATACCGCCATTGGAAGATGACCTTGGTAATGGTCCGATTTGGCCTCAGTGGAATGGATGACCCCGTAGATTATACACCGTAGTTTCGTCGGTCATTCAATTCACGTGGACACTCAAGACCCCGTATAATTCGTAGTGCCGGGGAACATCTTCCTGTTGACCATATGCTATGCTTCAACGCCGGGACTTCCAGTAAGACCGAGCCACCCAGCATAGCAGAGCGAGCGCAGCGAGCGAGCTGTGCGGTGGCGATGGTCTTGTTGCCCACGCGAAGCGTGGGCAGCTAGACTGTTTCAACGAAGCTGTGCTCCGCGCTTCGCGCGGACCACGAAGGGTGCACGCCGCAGCGTCTTTCGCTTGCCGCTTCGCGCCAAGCTTAGCCAACGCCGCGGCGTGCACCCTTTTGTGTCTTCTAAGGAAAGGTCCATGGCAGAGGACATCATATATCAAAGACGATTTCCACTGGACGGGAAGCAAATCTTTAAGTCGAGCTATCGCGATCGAGAGCTTCTGCTCCCATCATCGTCCAGTTCTTGGAGACGTAGCCCTTCCCCCCGATGCAGCGCTCGGCGTCCTCTCCGTGTTCGCGATCGACCCACAGCGCCATTGCCCAGATCTCCTGCTCGCCGGTGATCATCACGAGAACGCCCAAACAAGAGCGATGCCCGAAACGATGACATGCAGGCCGAGCAGGATCACGAACTCGATCTTGAGCCCGGATTCATGCCGATCTCGGTCAGGCCCCGGCACACCAACGCTCGCGTCGCCCAGACCAGGTCCGTGCAAGCCCCTCTGCGACCAGCTGATCGCCAATGGAGCGCCCCGAGCGGTGCAGGGTAGCAAGGGTGCGGCCGTAACGATCTTGGCCTTTACGGGCGATCTGAAAGGCTCCTGCATTAAGAAGCTGCACCAGTCGGTTCCTCGCGCGAAGCGCTAGGTCTCGCTCATACTCGCACGCCCCATTCAACTCCGGCGTGTCGATGTCGGCGATGCGGATCTTCTCGCCTTCCCACCACACAGTGTCGCCGTCGTGGACACAATGGTCACGAGGTCCAGGGGCACAGACGGCGAGTGCGGCAGCGAGCAGAAGCATGAAGTCACCCTACCGCGAACATCATCATTTTCCTACTTAGAACAAATGTGGAACATGCGAAGCTATCGAGTCGGAGGTTCCCATGATCGTTCTAAGCCCGTCGATGCTCGCTGCGATCGCGTGCATCATCACAGCCTGCGCTGCCCTCGTCTGGTCAGTGCGCCGAAAGCCATGAGCTCCAAGCGTCTCGACAGCATCGCCGACTATTCGCGGCATGGCTATGCGCTTCGGGTGGATTGTCGGCGTTGTCGCCGGGTCGCGGTGCTGGATCCATTGCAGATCGTTCTGCAATGTCAGCAGCGCGGCTGGTCGAAGCAGATGACGGCGCTCGAGGGTCGGCTGCGGTGCTCGCGATGCGGTAGTAGGGAAACACGCCTTGGACCGGCGTTCGGTCCATGACGCGAGGTCATCGTCCCGATGTGTGCCATTGTGGGAGGGCGTGAACGCCACGGTGTTGCGCTTTGAAGACGTAGACCTACTTAGCAGCCGGGAACGACGGGTCGCCCGGTATAAAGAATGCGACCCTGATGCCGAGGGCTTTGGCCTTGATGATGACCTGTCGTTTCCTCCCATTAAGCTGCTGGCAAGCACGTTGAGCACGTGCGTTCTCTGCACGATCAGAGGTTCGGGGCCACCGACATAACAACGAAGCCAGGGATCGCGCGAGCGAGCGTGTATCACGCGTTGAAGGACGAACCCGTCATCGCGACATATTCGACGCTAGGTCAGTGAAGTCTTAGAGCCTGCCGGAGTGCTCGACCCTGATGGCGCCAATCAGGCGACATTCCGGCGTGCCCCCCCCCCATCCACCGAGGGGCGAGCGTGTCCCAAAAGACAAATGGCGCGCACCATCTCCAACTTAAGTAAGCGTTAGCTGGCACGCGCGGGGCTCAGAGGCAAAAACGGGCCGCGCCTTTCGGCTGCGGCCCGTTAACGGTGCATCGCACTAATACCTGACGGGATTCGAACCCGTGACCTCCAGTTTATCAGACTGGCGCTCTCCCACTGAGCTACAAGCCCACAACGCAGGCGAAGCACAATACCCATATGGTGATAGCGTGCTGGATTTCAAGATGATATTCGGTGAAGAAAGGGTCATCGCCCCGGTTGTCTGAGTTCCGACGAGACTGGCGCGTTCAACTCGAGCAGGACTTGGTCGCAAGCAAGGGGCTTGATTTCCAGGTCCCGCACACGCCCAGACATTATGCGCATGAGGCTAGGTGCCAATTGCGTCGATCTTGCAAGCTATTTTAACGCGTCGGCCGGTTTCGGTCAGGTTTAATGCGAAAAGCGCAGAAGTCTGGGATTGCCGTCAGCTTGGAGAAGCCTTTGATCATGCCGAGGCATATGGTGCTGCATAACGAGCCAACTGGTCTGCAATCTGCCTCGCCTGCTCGAATTCGGCCCCATTGGGATTGCGCTCTTCGACCGTGACGAGCGGCGCTGGTTTATCGTCTAGGCTAGTGAGCTTTGGCATCCGGCTGGTCGGCGCGGCCAACCTTCAGTCCGATCGGCATGGTCGCATGGGACGGTGGCCGCGGAGGGGGACCGTCGAAGACGACCGCAACGAGCTTGTTTCGAACTGGTGCATTGGTTCGAGGCAAGCTCTCATGTCGATGTCGGATAAGTCACTGTCAGCAACTGACAACGATAGAAAGGCGCGCTAACTCTGGCACAAGTTTCGAGAGGAATACGCGTGCCCACACATGAACAGTCAATCAACGTCGCCTTGGGTGAACTTCTCGAAGAACTTGGTCAGAAATGGCAGGTGCGGTCAGAATTAACCGGGGTATTTGAGGAAGGTAACCAGCGGCCAGATATTCTAGTCGAAAAGTCCGATGGTTGGCCGATCGTCATTGAAGCAGAAGTCGCAAATCCTGCCCAAGCAGAGGTTGAGGCAAGATCCCGACTGGGATTGCACCTAGCCACGACTGGAACCCCAATTCATGCGACCATCGCGCTGAATTATCCAGCAAGCCTTAGGGATCATTCCGGTGCGGCACTAAGGTCGGAACTCCGAACCTGCCAGTTTGAATATGCACTCATAAGTCAGGATGCTGATGGTGGCACAATTAGAGTGCCGAATGCCGGTTGGATCACCGGCGGACTAAGGGAGCTCGCCTTCGTAGTCCATCGCAGCAGCATTCCCTCTTGGCGAGTCGAAGCGCTTGCCGACGAGCTTGAGCGAGGTGTGTCGCGAGCTGCGGGGCTTCTCACAGTCTCTCATCCACATGGCAGTCAGTTGGGAAGCGATATAGCCGCTACGCTAGGTCAAATTGACGATGAAGGCGGTCAATCTCGAAGAATGGCCATGACTGTGCTTGCCGATGCACTAATCTTTCACGTTGCATTGGCAGAAGCAGAACTAGAGGTTGAGGCAGACGCAGGCCCACGCAGAGTCGTCAATCCAGACGCATTGAGGGCCGGCGGGCAATTCATACCTTCGCAGATTCTGGATGAATGGCAGCTAATTCTCGGCGTGAACTATTGGCCCATTTTTCACACCGCTTGTGAAATTGTGTCTTCTCTCCCAACCCAAACTGCGTCTCGAATTTTGGACGCTTTGTGGCGCACTACCGAACAGCTCGTCATCGGCGGAGTGACGAGGTCTCACGATCTAACAGGCGTTGTTTTTCAGCGTTTGATCGCTGATCGCAAATTTCTTGCCACTTATTACACGCGTCCAGCAGCAGCATCTCTTTTGGCAGGGTTAGCAATGCCAATTGACGACCCTTTCTTTGGAGATGATTGGGCTGATGCAGAGCGACTTCAATCAATACGGGTTGGAGATTTTGCCTGCGGAACAGGGACGCTTCTCTCTACCGCTTATCAACGCATCGGGCTCATGCATGAGCTGCACGGTGGTGATCCAAGGGCGCTTCATCCAGCCATGATGGAAAGAGGCTTGGTCGGCTTGGACGTGCTTACAGTCGCCGTCCATTTAACCGCTGCGATGCTTGCAGGCACTTACCCAGAGACGCCCTTCGAGGGCGAGTGTCTTCTGACCATGCCATATGGAATATACGAATGGGGCGCGTCCGTGGGTTCATTGGACTTGCTAGAACCTCAGCCTTCCTTCGAGTTCCTTCAGGCGGCAGCAACCACCGCAGGTGGACGTGGCGCTGAACAGGTAAGCGATATCTTTTCCAGGGTGGGACATTCGCAATTTGATCTCTTAATTATGAATCCTCCCTTCACGCGTCATGGTGCAAGAGAGGGAGATCGAACCGAAGTCCACAATCCCGCATTTGCAGCGTTTGGCGCTTCCGAAGAGGCCCAGAACCAGCTGGCACGCAGACTGAAGGTGGTATCCGAAGGTGGTGATGGACACGGTCATGCGGGCTTGGCTTCTTACTTTGTCGATCTCGCAAACAAAAAGCTTAGGAATGGTGGCCGCTTGGCATTGGTGCTCCCGCTAAGTGCGATGAGCGGAGGATCCTGGCAAAAGATCCGCACGAAATGGACCAGCGACTACAGCGGAATCCTCGCTGTGACGATATCTGAGTCTGCAACAGACACACGAGCCTTCTCCGCAGATACTGGGATGGCCGAGTGCTTAGTAGTGGCTACCAAGACGACCGCCGAGCAGGAACCCAGAGCGAATTTCGTTATCCTCGATGCGCAGCCACAAGATTCTCTTGAAGGGGCTCTAGTCGGTCAAGAGATTGTGAAGCTGATAGAGGAAGGGCACGTCGCCAGACTTGAGGATGGCCCCTTTGGTGGAACGCGAATCTATCTTGGATCGAGCATCGTTGGCGAAGTGCTAAGCTGCCCGCTTCCCGCCGAAGGTGGTTGGCCGGTAGTTGGTATCCAAGACATCACTCTCGCACAGACTGCTACGGCGCTGAGCAATGGCCTGCTTTGGGTGGAAGGAATGCCTCGCGAAGAAGCCGCGACGCTGCCAATCGTGAAAACTAGAGAAATCATCGATCGAATAGGCCCGCATCACCTCGACCTTTGTGGCGCACAAATTAAGTCAGATGGGTTACCGCAAGGGCCATTTGAGCGACATGCGGGCTGCCCCGCTGGCGCTGGTTATCCCACCCTTTGGAGCCACAATGCTCAACTGGAGCGTCAGCTTATCGTGCAGCCAGACTCACACTGCTCCATCAGACGTGTCGATGGGGTGATCCCACCTCCTCTCGAACATAGAGCCCAACAGAGGTGGATGACCGCTGCGGCAAGCCACTACAACCTAGATTTGCAATTTAATTCTCAATCACTTTGTGTCGCCGCTACAAGTTTGCCGACGATAGGCGGGCGAGCATGGCCAACTGTGGTATTGGATAACCCGAGCTGGTGGTCACTCTATTCACTCTGGGCAAACTCGACCCTGGGTCTTCTCGCGCATTGGTGGACAGCAAATAAAACCCAGTCCGGGCGCGGTTGCCATACGGTTACGAGCATTCCTCTGATCCCAGTATTTGACCTGAGAACCGCAACGGAAGAGCAGATTGCCTCCGCAGAAAGCGTGTTCCAAGAAATCTCTGACTGTCGTTTTCTGCCGTTCGATCAGATCGATGAGGATCCATCGCGAGCCCTGCTCGATCGTCGTTTACTGGTGGACATTTTGGGGCTCCCCGAAGACCTCTGTCGCCCGAATGGTCCGATTGAACGACTAAGGCAAAAATTGGCAGCAGAGCCGCAAATACATGGAGGAAAAGCCACTCGCGTCGTTTTCACCGAAGACGGTGAACAAAATGAACCGCGCGATGATAGATGATTTGCTTGCTACTCAATGGTCCCAGGATCGCAACTCACCATCCCCATCAGCGGAGCGAGCTCGACAGCGGGCTTCCTCGCGCAAGTGATTGCCGGAGGCATCGGCGGATGAATTTTCGCGAAGATCGTCGGCAAGCAAGCTGACAATAAGGCCTGACCGGGAAAGGTCTGGTCCTGGTAGCGGAGGAGGGACTCGAACCCCCGACACGCGGATTATGATTCCGCTGCTCTAACCACCTGAGCTACTCCGCCCCAAAGAGGCATGCCGGGGCAATAGCCCGCTCGGCAGGCGGCGCGTTTAGGGCGGTCGGGGCATGCGGTCAACCGCGCAAATGCGTATTGTCCGTGATTTCTTCAGGCGGTCGCGTTCGGGGGCCTGCGGGGCGCCGTTTGCCGCCGATGGACAGCGTATCGAACAGGCCGGGCAGCGCGCCATTTCCGGGGTGCCACCCGCACCTGACGCGCACCACCTGAGCGGCGATCGGCGGGCACGCTTAGGGTGCGGCGGTGCCGCGAAAGGCGAAGTCCCGCACCCGCTCCCACGGGCCGCCGCGGTAGCGAAACAGTTCGAGGCCGCGAAAGGCGAACGGCGCCGGGGCGATCGTCCCCGCCAGCTGCGCCTGCAGCGCCTTCGCTTCCTTGCCCGTGACCTTGTTCTGGATCGTGACATGCAGGCGCGGACGCTGCTGGTCCTGCTGTGTCAGCAATCCGTGGAAGTGATCGGCAATGATGCCGCGCAGATCGAGCATGGCGGGCGCAGACAGCTTGATCGCGGTGCCCCGCCCCAGCGACATCAGCCCTTCGACCTGCCCCGGCACCGGCGCGAATTCCGCCGCCATGCGTTTGAGAACGCTGCAGGCTTCCGCCTCGCACATCGCCGGCAATGCGTGGAACAGCGTGACATGCGCTTCGAGATAATTGCGTTCGGGCGGGAAATGGGCAGTGCGCAGCGCGGTGAAACGCGCATGTAGATCGCGCGGGAGCTGCGCGGTGAGGATCAGCGGGGCGTCTTCCCCGCTCACATTTCCCCGCGCTGGCGGCGGATTTCGAACCACTTGGCGACGTTGCGGTTATGCTCTTCCAGCGTCTCCGCAAAGGCATGGCCGCCGGTACCATCGGCAACCATGTAGCGCGCGCTCGTTTCCGCCGGGTCCAGCACCGCCGCGATCGCCTCGCGCCCGGGATTGGTGATCGGACCCTTGGGCAGGCCGACCATCGTATAGGTGTTGTAATCGTTGATCGCGGCGATTTCGGACTGGCGGATGCGCCGGCCCAGCGGCTTGCCCTTGGTCAGCGGGTAGATGATGGTGGGATCGGCCTGCAGCAGCATGCCGTCCTTGACCCGGTTCGAATACAGGCCGGCGACCATCCTGCGTTCCCGTGCGACGCCGGTTTCCTTTTCCACGATCGATGCGAGGATCACGGCCTCCTGGACGCTGTCGACCGCAATATCCTCCGCGCGTTTGGGCCAGGCCTCGGCGAGATAGTTCTGCATCGCCGCCTGCATCCGCGCAAGCACTGCGCTGCGCGCCTCGCCGCGTTCGAAATCGTAGGTATCGGGCAGCACCGAGCCTTCGACCGGCACCGGAATTTCGCCGGTCAGGTGATCTTCCGCCATCAGCCGTTCGTGGACGAGGATCGACGGCAGGCCTTCGGGAATGGTGACGAAGCGGCGGATCACCTCGCCATGCTGGAACGTGTCGAGGATCGCGGCGCTGCTGGCGCCGGCGGGGAGCAGGAATTCGCCGGCCAGGATCGGATCCGACGAGCCGAGGATCTTGGCGCGCAGCAGGAATCCCTCCGGATCGGCGATCACGCCTTCCTCGGCCAGCTTTTCGGCGACCGAGGTCAGGCTCGCACCCGAGGGGACAATGAAATTCGTATCCTCCTCGATCTCGGCACTGCCCCACCAGCCCGAGACGAACCAGATCGCCGCGATGGCAAGGACCAGCGAGAGGACGCCTGCGAGGAGGCACCCGGCCTTTTTCACGTCAATCGACCTTCTGGACGATCAGCGAGGCATTGGTGCCGCCGAATCCGAAGCTGTTGTTGAGCGCTGCGCGGACTTCGCGCTGCTTGGCCTGCTTGGGCACGAGATCGACGCCTTCGGTGCCTTCGTCCGGATTGTCGAGGTTGAGCGTGGGCGGCACGATCTGGTCGCGGATCGCGAGGATGCAGAAAATCGCCTCGACCGCGCCGGCGCCGCCGAGCAGGTGCCCGATTGCCGATTTGGTGCTGCTCATCGACGCGCCGCTGAGATCGTCGCCCAGCACGCGCTTGACCGCGCCGAGCTCGATCGTGTCGGCCATGGTCGACGTGCCATGCGCGTTGACGTAATCGATATCGCCGGGCGCGAGACCGGCCTTCTTCAGCGCCATGCGCATTGCCAGTTCGGCACCCTTGCCCTCGGGATGCGGCGCGGTGACGTGGTAAGCATCGCCCGACAGGCCGTAACCGGTGACTTCGGCGTAGATCGTCGCGCCGCGCGCCTTGGCGTGTTCGTACTCCTCGAGCACGACCACGCCCGCGCCTTCGCCCATGACGAACCCGTCGCGGTCCTTGTCATAGGGACGGCTGGCCTCGGTCGGCCGGTCGTTCATGCTCATGTTGAGTGCGCGGGCCTGCGCGAAGCCGGCCACGCCCAGCGGGTTGATGGTGCCTTCAGCCCCGCCCGCCAGCATGACGTCGGCATCGTCGAGTGCAATCATCCGCGCGGCATCGCCGATCGAATGCGCGCCGGTCGAACAGGCGGTCACCACCGCGTGATTGGGGCCCATCAGGCCGTATTTGATGGACACCTGGCCCGAGATGAGATTGATCAGCCGCCCGTGGACAAAGTGCGGCGACACGCGGCCGGGACCGCGTTCGTGCAGCACGATGCTTTCCTTCTCGATCCCCGGCAACCCGCCGATGCCCGAGCCGATCGAAACGCCGGTGCGCAGCTTGAGCTCGTCGTCCATGTCGACGAGACCCGCATCCTCGAGCGCCTGGCCCGCCGCGTCGATGCCATAGACGATGAACGGATCGACCTGCCGCTGGACCTTGTGATCGACGCGCTTGTCGGGATCGAAGCCGAATTCATGATCCTTGGGCTTCACCTCGCAGGCGATGGTGCATTTCTGCCCCTCGGTGTCGAAGCGCGTGATTTGCGCGGCTCCGCTCTTGCCCGCGATCAGGTTCTTCCAAGAAGTCTCCACGTCCCCGCCGAGGGGGGTGACGAGGCCAAGTCCGGTTACGACCACACGACGCATGTAATTCTCCGCAGATAAGACAACAGGCCCGGCCCGCTATGGGGTCGGGCCTGTCCGGTCCCGCATATAGTGCGGGATTCGAAAAGCGCGAGCCTTAGCCCTTGTGCTCTTCGATATACTTGGTCGCGTCGCCGACGGTGGTGATCTTCTCGGCCGCATCGTCGGGGATTTCGACGCCGAATTCCTCTTCGAAGGCCATGACCAGCTCGACGATGTCGAGACTGTCCGCACCGAGATCGTCGATGAAGCTGGCTTCCTGGGTGACCTTGTCGGCCTCGACGCCGAGGTGCTCGACGACAATTTTCTGCACGCGGTCGGCAGTATCGCTCATTTGTATCCCTCTCGAATTTGGGGGTTTCTGAATTGCCAATCGCCCTAATCAACGGAGCGGCGCAGCGCAAGGGCAACTCGCCGTGTACCCCGGACCCAAACGCGTTGCGGTTGATTTCCCCTTCATAGCACACACTGCAAAAAGGGAAATAAAACAATGGCTAGCACCGTTTTCAAGAGCCTCACCGATACCACTTTCGATTCCGTCGAAGGCTATCGCCAGGCGGCCGAAACCGCCAACAATTCGCAGCTGACGCAGGCCCTGCAGCAACGCGGCCAGGAGCGCGGCCAGACGCTGCAGCAGATGAATGCCGAACTGCAGCGCCAGGGTGAGGAACTGGTCACCAAGGGCACGCTGACCGGCGAAGCGCACCAGATGTGGCAGAGCGTCACCGCCGCCTTCGAAAACAACGACGAAGCGGCCGCAGAGCGCGTCGAGGAAGGCGAGGACTACATCAAGAACAAGTTCCAGCAGGCACTCGAGAGCGACCATCTCGAAGTGCAGGAGCGCGCGGTCGTCCAGCAGGCATATAGCGAGATCTGTGCCGGCGAACGCTTCGGCGACTTCGCCGCCAAGCAGTTCGACTGACATATTCCTGAATAACGAAGAAAGGGCGCGGGATCCGGTCCCGCGCCCTTTTTCGTTCGCGCTGCGCGGCTGGTCGCCCTGCGCTTGCCGGGTCAGTCGCCCGCGCGGTCGACGCGGGTCGCCTCTGCCCCCTGCGGCTTGAGCGCATCGACGGTCCGGATATGGACATCGCGCAACTGGCGCGGACTGACGAGGCTGGGTGCACCCATCATCAGGTCCTGCGCCTTCTGGTTGAGCGGGAAGGCGATCACTTCGCGGATATTGGGTTCGTCCGCCAGCAGCATCACGATCCGGTCGATCCCCGGGGCCGAACCGCCATGCGGCGGGGCGCCGAGCTTGAACGCCTCGATCATGCCGCTGAAGTTCTCGTCGACATCGGCCTGGCTGTAACCGGCCAGTTCGAACGCCTTGTACATGATGTCCGGGCGGTGGTTCCGGATTGCGCCCGAGGACAGCTCGTAGCCATTGCAGACGATGTCGTACTGCCACGCGAGGATATCGAGCGGGTCCTTGGTTTCCAGCGCTTCCATCTCGCCCTGCGGCATCGAGAAGGGGTTGTGGCTGAAATCGATTTTCTTCTGTTCTTCGTCATATTCGAACATCGGGAAATCGACGATCCAGCAGAACTTGAAGCAGCCTTCCTCGATCAAGCCGAGTTCCTCGGCCACGCGGGTACGCGCGGCGCCCGCCAGCTTTGCGGCGTCCTTTTCCTTGCCCGCGGCAAAGAACAGGCCGTCGTTCTCGCCCAGTCCCAGTTCGGCATAAAGCTTTTCCATGCCTTCGCTGCCGTGGTTCTTGGCGATCGGCCCGCCGAACTCGCCGCCCTTGCGGGTGACATAGCCGAGCCCGGCAAAACCTTCGCGGCGTGCCCAGTCGTTCATTTCGTCGAAGAACTTGCGGCTCTTCTCATGCGTGTTCGGTGCGGGGATCACCCGGACCCGGCCGCCGCTGCCCACGATCTTCTCGAACAGGCCGAAGCCGGAGGTTTCGAAGTGTTCGGTCACGTCCGAGATGATCAGCGGATTGCGCAGGTCGGGCTTGTCGCTGCCGTATTTGAGCATCGCTTCAGCATAGGGGATGCGCGGGAACTCGCCCGCGGGCGTGACGCTCTTGCCGCCCGAGAATTCCTCGAACACGCCGGCCAGCACGGGCTCGATCGTCTGGAAGACGTCTTCCTGCGTGACGAAGCTCATCTCGAAATCGAGCTGGTAGAATTCGGGGCTGCGGTCGGCGCGCAGGTCTTCGTCGCGGAAGCATGGCGCGATCTGGAAGTACCGGTCGAAGCCCGCCACCATCAACAGCTGCTTGAACATCTGCGGAGCCTGCGGAAGCGCATAGAAATGGCCGGGATGCAGGCGGCTGGGGACCAGATAGTCGCGCGCGCCTTCGGGGCTCGATGCGCCGAGGATCGGGGTCTGGAACTCGCTGAAGCCCTGCTCGATCATCCGGCGGCGCAGCGAGGTAATGACCCGGTTGCGCAGCATGATATTAGCGTGGACACGCTCGCGGCGCAGGTCGACGAAACGGTACTTGAGGCGCGTTTCCTCGGGATAGTCCTCTGCCGAATTGACGATCAGCGGCAGGTCGTCGGCACGGCTCTGGACATTGACCGAGCGCGCGAAGACCTCGATTTCGCCGGTCGGCAGGTTGGCGTTGACCGCAGCGCCGTCGCGGGCCTTTACCACGCCGTCGATGGTGACCACCGATTCCAGCTTCATCTTGTCGAGGATCGGCAGCGCCTCGCTGTCCTCGTCGGCTACGATCTGGGTGATGCCGTAATGGTCGCGCAGATCGACGAACAGCACGCCGCCATGGTCGCGCTTGTTGTGGACCCAACCCGACAGGCGAACGGTTTCGCCGACATTGTCCTTGGTCAGCTGGGCGCAGGTATGGGTGCGGTAGGCGTGCATGAAAAGCTCGATCTTTCTGCCGGAATCGGATGGGACCGCGCGCGCATCCGGGCGCGGCGCGAAAGCGCGCCCCTAACAGCCATCAAGGGCTGTTTTGTCAAGATTCGTCTGGTCTGGAAGGTCAGGCGATTCGCGCGCGCCGCAGCGCCCGCAGCGCGGCCGCACGCGCTGGAGCAATCGCGTCTCGTCGGCG
>FUFK010045690.1_pt1 | contig 27029 bp, 51 predicted proteins | sample 1021851 | NCBI WGS metagenome assembly FUFK01 (sample SAMEA51879418, study PRJEB19060) | metagenome
GCATTGGAATAGAATAGTTAAGATCGAAAACGCAGAAGCTAAAAGAGCTAACGCTTAATCGTTAGTTCAAATTAAAAAAACAACAAAAACTGTAGGGGATTAATGACTTCAAAACAAAAACAAATTTTTAAAGAACTCAAATTAGCTATGAAAGCTGGTCAATATAGTAACTTATCAAATAAAGAAAAACTAATTTACAAAAATGCTTTTAAGAATGGTTATAAACTAGCACAAAAACATGTGAAGAAAATTAAAGAATACAAACCAAAAAAAATTATTAGCTATCAATTTAGAAGTATAAGTCCTAATATCGTAGAATCTGTGATCAACAGAGTGTGTGTAAAGTATGAAGTGCATAAGAAAACTTTATTAGGAAAATGTAGAACTCAAGATGTAGTTCGTGCAAGGAATATCATACACAATATTTTAAATGATAAATATAATATGAACCTAACAAATATTGGTAGGTACTTTGGACAGGACCACACTACAGTATTACACTCAATTCAAATGAAAGCTAACAAGGAAAGATTTTGGAGTCCAGAACAAACTATTTGGAATGAATATTTAGATTTAATTAAGTAATGCACAGATGTTCTAAATGCAAAAAGGATGCAGTTATCGTAGAGAACAAAATATATTATTGTGCTATCTGTTATTTAATTATTAAAAGAGTATTTACATTAGGTTCTGAATATGCTTTAATTAACTCATACGTCAGAGAGAAGTGCCCCGATAGGGGGAATTATTGAAATATAATTCTTAAACGTTACAAGGTTCTCAACTCCTCGGATATGGAGTGTATACAATCCGAACCATTATTAACTTTAACTTAAAAAGGAAAAATATTATGGAAAATATTAATCTAAAATTTATGACTAAACATGAAGCTAATGCATTATATGACCTAGAAGTTAAGAGTCATAAACAAGCTTTGCATAGGATAGCATGTTTTATATGTAGGATTAACATAATAAAAAATAAGGTTGAAAAAGCTATAAAAGCTAAAGAGTTGGATATTGGTAAAGCCACACCTCTTAACTATGCTAAAAAAGTTATGAGTCTAAGGTTAGCTGAAGCTGGTTGTACTAAGCATTTTATCAATAATAACCTTAGATATGCTGGTAATCCTAAAGCTTTAGAAGTCTTCGCTGGTAAAGATGACCCTACAACATTAGAAAATATAGAAAAGAAAAATATCACGAATGTTGTTGAATTAGTCGAAACATTAAAATCTTTATCACCGCCAAAAAAGACTAGCAAAAAAGGTGCTAAAGTATCAACTGGTAAAGTAAAAGTTTCTAATTCAAAAGAATTACTTGCTGGTATATCTAAACAATTGGTTAATCTAAATGCTAAAGATTTAAAGCAATTAAGAAATAAAATTGATAACTTACTTGCAACCACTACAGTCAAAGATATTACACCAGTTAAAAAAGTATCTTAGTAATCCCCTAAACTATCCCCTGAGTCTTCGGACTTGGGGGATTTTTTTTGCCCAAATTCTGCCTAGCAATTTTTAGTATTAGTTAGTGAGTGAGTGAGTGAGTTTTGTTTAAAGTAAGTTAGTAAGTGAGTGAGCTAACCTATTGACTTATAAAGGTTTTTATGGTAATCTTAATAATAGAAAAAGTTTAGTGAGTTAGTAATCTGAAATTAGTAAATTTACTAATATGAGAAAAAAGGTGAGAACATGGAAGCAATAGGAACAATGAAAGTTACAAGAACAGGGGACGTAGTAAGTAACGTGCCAAGTTCAAGTAATCAAATGGCAGAACGTGGAGAGTTATTCTCTTATGAACAGTCACACAAAACACTACAACGTGAAGGTCACAACGTAACGTATGATGTAGATTATGATTATGTAGATGGTGAGTTTGTTGTGGTGTACACACAAACCAAGTATAGTAGAGCCAGTAAGAATTGGAGAAAGTGAGAAGACTATGAGCATACAAGATTTTGTTAATACTCAATTAGAAGACTATGAGATTGAAGAGATTCATAACTACATGTGGAATACAGGTTGTAGTATGTTAAAAGCAGTAAAAGAGTTAGACTTAGAAGAAGAATTTAATTTATGGAAGGAGTAAGTAATGGTTAGAGTAATAACATTTGACCCAATTGAATCTGTATTACCTGATGATATTGACGATAGGGTTAAAAAAATACAGGAAAGATTCGAGGAGTTAGCTCCTGAATTTGATGCTTTGAGAGAGGAGTTAGAGAAAATAGCTAATGAATTAGATGGAGCACATAAAGACAGTTGGGATGAGGAATATTCATATCTTATGCATCTCGAACACTCTTTATCTGATATGTGGAGTATATCTAGGGATTTAAAAAAGCTAAGAGCTGGAGGTAAACCATGATTAAGATATCCTATAAAAGTTTAGCAATATTCTCTGGAGGTATTGCTGTGGGTTTGTGGGTAGTACCTTTATTAAATTTATTATCATGGTATATTTAGGAAAGGAGTAAGCAAGTGAATTTAGAAAGGAGACCAACTTGGGAGTTAAAAGTTATGGTAAAAGCACTCTCTCTACATTCTTGGCATAATACTGAGGAAGAAAAGAAAAGACTTTTAGAAGCTAAAAAAATTCTCAAATTAAGAAGGAAGGAAGGAGTAAGTAAATGAGTAATCATTGTAATGAAGCAAGGTTAGAGCAACTGTACGAACAGTTTAAAAACGAAGGGCTTTCAGATGAGAGAGCTTATTATTTAGCAATAGAAACTTTTACTAATGAAATGGAGAACCCTGATGACTCTAAAGATTGTTGATGAAAGTACAGGTTTAAAAGTAAAAGGTTTAAGCGTAACTTACAGAGCTGGACCAGAGGATAGATACTCTACTTGTCCTGATACTTGTGCGTTAAAACCTAACCCTACAAATACGAATGAGATAGATAGAGAGTATGAGTATGCAGTAAGGCATACTGTTCCTAAGTATGGAATATCTTACTTATACACACACTTTCACCCTGATAATTGGAGTGAGAGAAACCAAGAAGGTAAGGCTATCTTTAATTATAGTTGTGATACCATAGATGAGAGTGTGGGTATGTTAAAGCAAGGCATACCTACGACAGTTGTAGTGAAGGAAGACTTTTGGGAAGGACAGAAATCTAAGAAGGTAGACAATATCGTTATAGCCAGATGTGTAAATGAAGTAAGAAAAGATATAAATTGTAAAGAGTGTAGAATGTGCGTCAAGGTAGCAAGAAAATTTGTAGTAGGTTTCTCGGCACATGGGACAAGGAAAAAGTTAGCAGGACAACCTGAAGAAAAAGGTGGATGCTATGGAGAAGGTGGTAATGTAGGACTACATTGGAGAAGAATGGAAAAGCAACCTTTACAAGAGAAGAGTGATGCAGAGAAGTACAAAGAGTGGGTAAAGTATCACTTACCTAGAAGAGCAGAAATAAGGCCGCACATTGTAGGAGATTTAGGGAAGGAAAAATAATGAGATATTTATGTAGTATTTGTCGTATGAAAGAGGACAACATGAATTTGTCTGTGATTAAACAGGCAGAAAAAACACCAGAACCTGAGACTAACAAACTCTATTTAAGTGAGTATTGTTCGACCAGAGGGTGTAAACGAAAAGCAACCACAACAAAGGAGTATTAACATGGCTGCAAATAAATTTGGTAAATCTGTAAAAGTAGATAAAGCTCATGCTACTTACAGAGTCGATAATCCTAGTAACGGAATGTACTTTGAATGGAAGGTTCTCAAGACTTATAAGGTTAAAGTTAATGAGGATAAAGACCAATATGCAAGGTGGTTTTGTGCGGTTAAATCACCTATGACATATGATAGTTGGGAGTATGGAGATGTCTACATCAATGAGATAAAAGATGTAGGAGCTAAGTTAATTGACTCTACTCCTGAATGGAAAGAAGCATATTCAGCATGATGGAACGATTAATAATATTATTCTTTCTTCTCTTGCCTACTCCTGTTCTAGCAATAGATANTGAGGAAGAGATAGGTTGTCTTGTAGAAGCAGTTTACTTTGAAGCAAGAGGAGAAAGTTTAGCAGGGAAAGTAGCNGTAATTAATGTNATACTTGAAAGAGTAGACTCTCGTTACTTTCCTAACTCTATCTGTGGAGTTGTGCATGATGGAGTGTATAGAGAGGGTATGCCTGTAAGACATAGGTGTGCTTTCTCTTATTGGTGTGATGGGAAACCAGAACGCTATGGTAATCTGCGAGATTTAGGTGAAGTAAAAAAAGCAGTAGAATTTTTTATTGCATCTGGAGCAACGATTGCGAGTGTGCAAGGTGCTACGCATTATCATACTCCTTTTGTTTCTCCTTATTGGATTTTTGCAGAATGTATGGTATATTTAGGACAAGTAGATAATCATTTATTTTATATTTGTGATAAATAGAAAGGAGTATGTTTAATGTCTAGTAAAAATACTAAGGACAAATCTTCTGAAAAAGATTGGTTTGATTCTAGAGTTGAAGTTATAGGATTAACTCCAGAAAGAAACAAACAAATAAAAGAAGAGATTAAAAAACAAGTTAGTAAACGATTTGTAAAAACAAAAGGTATTATCAGTTAGGATACTGGTAGTCCTTTAGGCATGGTAGAGTCTTTAGTGTAGGTTTTGTATCAGTATCCTTCCTTCCATAGTTCAGAACCTACACACCTACCACTAACATTTAAGGAAAGGATAAGCTATGCATGGTGATGAAGAGTTTGAGTATCTTAAAGATGCTCCTAAAGTTTTAACAAGAGAAGAGATGTTAAANAGAGAGATAATGGAATTAGAAAAACAATTACATTATTATCACACTAAATATTTACAATTATTAAAGGAGAAGACTAATGGGTAGATACTATCGTGGAGATATCAACGGTAAATTTTGGTTTGGCATTCAAGATAGTGATGATGCAGATTTCTTTGGAAGTACAGGAGAAGCTCCTAGTACTTTGGAATACTACTTTGATGAAGATGAACATAAAGAAAGTATTATCTCTGGTATTGAATTTTGTGTAATGCAATTAGGAGATTTCAAAGAAAAGATAGATGCTTACCTTGAGGAACATAATGGGTATACACCTTTAAAACTGAGTGAATATTTAAAAGTATCTGAAAAACGATTGACAGAGTTACTAATGTGGTATGCACGTTTAAAATTAGGTAATGAAATTTTAGACTGTGTTAATGAAAATGGTTCTTGTAATTTTGAGGCGGAGTTATACTAATGATAGTAGCATTAATTAAAAAATCTTTAGTGGTCTTAATTCCTTGTTGGACAGTTGCCTTTCTAACAGAGCAGATGGTATTTGTTTTGCCTACTGTTGTGGTCTGTTCACTATGGGCTATGGCTATTGAAACTAAAGATAAAAAGAAAACTCTAGGTGAGTTCGCTATGGGTAGGAATAGACCTAACGTAGATGATGATGGAGGTACACATGACTAAATACAATGTCTTATCACTTTTTTCTGGTTGTTCTATGGACAGAGTTGCACTTGATAGAGCAGGTATAAATGTTAGGTGGCACATGGCTAGTGAGATAGATGAACCTGCTATCCAAGTAGCTAAGAGAAACTACCCAGACATACATCACATTGGGGATGTAACTAAATGTGAACGTCTTTGGACAGAACACAATTACCCAAAGGTGGACATAATGATAGGTGGTAGCCCGTGTCAGGGATTTAGTTTTGCAGGTAAGCAATTAAACTTTGACGACCCTAGAAGTAGATTGTTTTTTGAATTTGTAAAACTAAAGAATTTATTGAAACCCAAATACTTTCTGCTTGAAAATGTACGGATGAAAAAACAATATCAAGATATTATATCTGAGCATCTAGGAGTAGAACCTATAGCTATTAATAGTCGATTAGTTTCTGCTCAAAATAGACTTAGATTATACTGGACTAACATACCTTTTGATATGCCATATTACAAAGGTATTGTGTTGAAGGATATACTGGAAAAAGACAATACTAATTTTAAATATTATAAATTAAAAGAATATTATAATGGCAAAATATACAACAAAGATGGGTGTCATCAAGTTGGAGAAGCAGATATAAAGGGATATGATATTATTAAAAGAGTGTATGGAGTTCATGGAAAATCACCTGCACTAACTACTATGCAAGGTGGACACAGAGAACCAAAGATTGCGTGTCCAGATAAAATACATTGGAGAAAACTTACACCATTGGAATGTGAAAGACTACAAACATTACCTGATGGGTACACAGACAAAGGTGTAAGCAANANNCAGAGNTATAAGATGCTTGGNAATGGTTTTACAGTTGATGTTATAGCTCATATTTTAAAAGGCATTTTATATGATGATAGTATTATTAAGGACTACCATAATTGGGGGATGCATGGATAAAGTTATTAGATACATTACACATGATGAAGAATGTTGGTTGTGTGATGGGACAGGTGAGTTGTTAGTAGGATTAGATGATGCAGCCACTTGTTATGATTGTGATGGAAAAGGCATTGTTGCTGGAACTACTTATGAGGTAAAACATGAAAAGATATTGGAACAGTAGATTTGTAGAAAAAGATTTTGGTAATTCCACAGGAACTTGTCCTGTTTGTACTATTAAATGTTGGGAAAAAACAGGCAATAAACCTGCCATATTTCCTTGTGGTATTGAGAATTGTCCTCATGAAACTAAAGAATTTCAAAAGACATTGGTAAAAACTGTTGACTATTTTAGACGAAATGATTTAGTCTAGGGGTTAGATTTGTGTTGACTATCAATAATCTAAAAAAGAAAGGACAGTAATGGTTACTAAAAAAACAACTATTAATCCTCTTCATAACAAAGAAATTAAAGTAGGATATCGTATTGTTAAAATAAAAGTTACTCCTGCTGACTTTAATAAAGGTCATATGTGTGAAGAGTATGGTCAGTATCATGAACGTACTTCTATTATAGACTTACAGGATAAACTTAAAGTAAGAGATGAAGTTAATACTTTTGTACATGAATTACTTCATGCTATTGTAAGTGATATGGGAGAAACAGGTAAAGGTGGTGTGTTATCTGATGAAGATACAGAAGAGAAGTTTGTTTTAACTCAAGCTAATGCTTTAACTGCTCTATTATTTGATAATAAATGGTTTGTTCAGTATCTTTATGACAAAGTGATGCAATAATACAACATATCTGCCTTGATTCTGACACAATTATATGTTACCTATAAGGATAACAAATGTTAAAGATTTAAAATAAGTAATAGTATAAACCTTAAATAACCTATAGGGTACAATGGAAAATCTAATAAAAAAATACTTAAAAAATAAAAAAATCGTAAAGAAATCCGAAGTCGTTCACGAAAAGTTAAGTGGGAGCTTTAAGGTTTGGGCTAAGATGCATTTGTCTTTAGTAGAAAAATGGGATGAACAGAAGTGGAGAATGTATAATAAATCTAAGGAAAGTTTTTTTAATTCTCCTTACAAGTGGGTAGTTGTTGGTGTTGCNAAAACAAATAAAGAGGCTTTGGAGAAAGCTAAGATAAATAATATAAAGGAAACTTATTTGAAATTGGATAGTTAAAATGGAAGAAAAGATTTTAGTATTAGACATTGAGACAGATGCTCTTAATGCTAATACAATTTATGTATGCGTCACCAAGGATTTACAAACAGGTGACGTTTCTTTTTATAGAGAACCAGATAAACTTCTAGTGGAGTTAAAAAAATATGATTACTATGTGGGACATAACATTCTTTCTTTTGATGCTCCAATACTTAACAAATTGTGGGGTACTGCTTTACCAATAAATAAGATTAGAGATACTCTTGTTCTTTCACAATTGTTTAATCCTGATAGAGAAGGTAAACACAGTCTTGCTGCCCTTGCTCCTCTTGTGGGAATGACTAAGATAGACTTCAATGATTTCTCTGGTTTCTCTGAAGAGATGTTAGAGTATTGTAAGATGGACGTTGAGATTACAAGTGCTTTGTATACCTATCTTATGGAGAAAGAACGACAAGATTTTTCTTACAAATCTATTATCTTAGAGCATAAGATACGACACGTTATTAACAGGCAACAGAATCGTGGGTTTTATTTAGATGTTAGAAAAGCTCATACGTTAATGGCTAAAATTAAACAGGAAGCAAATCAAATTGAATATGATATCCTTACTCAAGTTCCTCTTAAACCAAAATTAGTAAAAGAAGTTACACCTCGTATTAAAAAAGATGGTACGTTGTCTAGTGTAGGTCTGCAAAAAATAGAAAATGTTGTTGGTGCATTTAGTATTGTTGAGTTTCAGAAGTTTAATTTAGGTAGCCCTAAACAAATTATAGATAGACTGAATCAGTATGGTTGGAAACCTACACAGTTTACACCTAAAGGTTCACCTAAGATTACAGAAACAAATTTAGAAACAATATCAGATAAAGCACCAGAAGCATTACAAAAGTTATCACAATGGAAGATGCTAACAACAAGAGCTAAAACTATTGAAGCATGGTTAGATGAAGTAGATGATACCTGTAGAGTACACGGAGATGTATATACTATGGGAGCTGTTACAGGTAGAATGACTCATAGAAATCCTAACATGGCAAACATTGTAGCTAATGATAAACCCTACGGATATGAGTTTCGTAGTTGTTGGACAGTACCTAATGATGATTATGTTCTTGTAGGAATGGATGCAAAAGGTTTAGAGTTAAGAATGTTAGCAAATTATATGAAAGATGATGCGTATTCTCATGAGGTAGTCAATGGAGACCCTCATGCTTACAATCAGAAACTTGCAGGTTTACCTACAAGAGCTGATGCAAAAACTTTTATTTATGCTTTTAATTATGGTGCTTCAGATAAAAAACTAGGTGCTATAATTAATGGTTCAGTACAACAAGGTAGTCAGTTAAGAAAAAAATTCTTATCTAATGTTCCTAAGTTAGCTAATCTTATTAGAAATGTAGAACGTGCTGCCAAAAGAGGATACGTTAGAGGTATTGATGGAAGGAGATTAATGATTAGACAACAAAGAAAAGCATTAAATAGTTTACTTCAAGGAGCTGGTGCTATTTGTTGTAAGCAATGGTCTATATTTTTAGATGAAGAAATTATGAAAAGAAAACTAGATGCATACCTAGTTAATACTATTCATGATGAACAACAATATGAAGTAAGAAAAGACCAAGCGGAGGAACTTGTTAGCCTTGCTGACCCATGTATAAGTAAGGTATCAGATTTTTTTAATATGCACATACAGCTCAATGCAGATGCCAAGGTTGGAATGTCTTGGGCTGAAACACATTAGGAGTTTATTATGCCAACACTTGAATTTCCAAAAGAAGGAATCTTAAACGTACCAAAAGAGGTGCAACCTACAGTTGAAGAACGTAAAGATTGTGATTTAAAATTAAATAATATGCCTGAGTCTACTAAAGATAGACTCCATAGAATGTTTGCAGAAGGAAATGAAAGAGAGAAGATATTATATAATATTCTTACTGAATCTTTAATTGAAGTTAAGAGTGATTTCATGTGGCAAGATACAGGGAATGTTGCTATCGAGTTTGTAAACTATGGTAAAGCTAGTGGTATTGATGCAACTAAAGCAGAGTATTGGATTATAGAATTACATAAAAGATTACCAGATGGTACTACTACAGTTCATACACGATTACTTGAAAGTGTTGCAGATTTAAAAGAGAAAGTTAAAAATACTCGCATAGTTAATGGTGGTGATAATAATGCTAGTAGAATGTATCTTGTTCCTTTAAAAAAGTTTATTCAAGTTGACTAATAATGTATCGTTGGTTAGCTTTTATAGGAGCAGTCTTCTCCCTACTGTTACTGACTTCTGGTCATGTACATTTACAATGGATTGGGTGGGCTGTTTCTTCATTGTCTTGTGTAGCTTGGATATGGTTCGCTAAACAAGATAGAGATACTCCACGAATGTTGATGGAGATTTGTTATTTAACCGCAGGAATATGGGGGATTTATAATTGGATATAGTAGTAGGATTATTATTAGGTTGGTCAATTATTTTTGCAACCAACTTAGAGTTCTTTAATACAGTTGAAGAATTAAAACAACAAGGACACGAATGGGAATATACTGGTAAACAATTTTGGAACAATGAAGGACCAGCTATACTTATTGAAAGTCATAAAGAAACAAAACCTAGGTACTACTGGAGAATAGGAGACTTAGAACACAGGAGGATTAAGTGAAGTTAAAGAGTAAAAAATTAAAACCTTCAAAAAATCAAAGTACCAAACCACGTTGGTCAATACCTTCTGCTAGAAAAGAAAGACAGAAGTATACTTCAGATGAATACAGGAATAACTATGAAGAAATCCAATGGAATAAAAAAACAGGTTAGAAAAAAACCTTTTGATGTTATTAAGGTTGCAAATAAACCTGACATAATTTATATTGCAAGGTTTGAAAACTCTTATGAAGCAAAGAGTTTGAAAAAAGTTTAGTAGTGTGGTAGTTTAGTATTTAATTTTAACCCTTAGATGAAAGGAGCCAACATGATGGCTGCACAAAGAGAGACTGCTGTAATAGAAGGCAAAGCTTATTGGAGTAAACTCAACAAGAAAGATGAGTATAGCGATAAGTATCAAATGGACATTGGTAATCTTTCTGAGGAAACTAAAGAGTTACTCAAAGAGAACGGTGTTAAAGTAAAGAACAAGGAAGATGATAGAGGAGACTTTATCACAGCTCGTTCTAAGTTTTCTGTTCCAGTTATGGATTCAGATAAGAAAACTTTTAATGCTGAAACACTTATTGGTAATGGTAGTAGTGTAAAAACTAGAGTGGCTTTTAATAAGTCTCATCCAATGGTTGATAAGTATGGAACTTCTTTGTATCTTAATAAGGTACAGGTTGTTGATTTAGTAAAGTATGGTAACGAAGATTCAGATTTTGATGAAGAGTTAGCATAATGTTTAATTGGGCTTGGAATGTACAAGTAGGGGTACGCATGACCAAGACGTATAGTTGAAGCGAGGGAAAGGGGCTGCTATGCACATTTCACAATTAGTTAATCATATCTATGATAGAATGAATGACAAAAAGAAAATTAAAGAAGAGAACTTAAATGATTTTCTTGATGGTATTAAAAATGTTATTGTAGAATTTTTAGAAAAAGAAAGAACGTCTACTGATAGTAGAACAATACGAATGTCTTCTATTGGTAAACCTAATCGTAAGATATGGCTAGACATACATGAGCCACCAGAGAATAACTTTTTTTCTGGTGCTACTCTAATTAAATTTTTATATGGTTCTATTATAGAAGAGTTAATTATTTTGTTAGCCAAAGAGTCAGGACACAAAGTAGACTCCCTACAAAAAGAAGTCTCACTAGAAGGTGTTACTGGACACATGGATTGTAAGATAGATGATGAAGTTGTAGATATTAAATCTGCAAGTAACTTTTCATTTAGAAAATTTAAGAATAGTACCATAGAAAATGATGACCCTTTTGGTTACATAGAACAAGTAAGTGGTTATGTTCAAGCAGAAGGAAAAGATAGAGGATTTTTATTAGGTGTTAACAAAGTTACTGGAGAACTTGCTCTTGTACAATTAGATGAGTTAGCTTTAATAGATGCAGGTAAAAGAATAAAAGAAATTAAAGAGGTTATTAATAGTAGTGAGAAACCTATTCCATGTTACTACCCAGAACCAGATGGTAAATCTGGTAACATGAGATTAAATAAAAACTGTGTGTATTGTTCCCACAAATGGAGCTGTTACCCACATATGCGAATCTTTAAATACAAGGAAGGAGAGAGATACTTAACATCAGTACAACGATTACCCAATGTTCCTGACATTACAGAAGAAAAGAGATTATTATGACAACCCTACATATGCCCTGCCCTAAATGTGGCAGCAAAAATAACTTAGCAATATTTGAAAANGGAAGTGAGAAATGTTTTACTCCAGATTGTAATCATTGGAGTCCACCAAAAAATAAGGAGATGAAATTGCAAACACAAGAGTCTACTTCTAATACAAAATCTTTGAGTATAGGAGAACTAAAACCTATTATAGATAGAAATATTTCAGAGTCTACTTGTGAAAAATATGGTACTACTTTAAATGGAACAAAGCATTACTACCCTTACTTTGATAGTGAAGGTCAACACGTTGCAAATAAAGTTCGTAATACAGAGAAGAAGGCTTTCTTTTCTGAAGGTAAAATTCAAAAAGCAGGTTTGTTTGGACAACAAGCTTTTAGAGAGAAAGGTAAATACATTACTCTATGTGAAGGAGAAGTAGATGCAATGTCAGCTTATCAAATGCTTGGAAGCAAGTTTAGTGTTGTTTCTATTCGTAATGGTGCTGCCTCTGTTGCTAATGATATTGCTGATAGTTATGATTATCTTATGTCTTATGACAACATTATCATATCTTTTGACAATGACGAGGCAGGTAAGAAGGCAGCTGTAAAAGCAGCAGAGATGTTATCTCCTAAAGCAAAGATTATGCCTTTACGATTTAAAGATGCCAATGATTACTTATTAAAAAGTAAACAGAAACAATTTGTTGAAGATTGGTGGGAAGCTAAAACACATACACCAGATGGTATTATATCTGGTAAAAATATGTGGGATATAATTAACAAAGGTGTTACAGAAGCTGCTGTTAATTATCCCTTCCAGGGATTACAAAAACTTACTTATGGTTTACGACAAGGTGAATTAGTAACATTAACTGCTGGTTCTGGATTAGGTAAGTCTCAGTTTGTTAGAGAATTAATATGGCATATCTTTAAAAATACTCCTGATAATATTGGTATGATGTTTATGGAAGAGTCTGTTAAACGTAGTGGCTTATCTATTATGAGTTTAGATGCTGATAAACCNTTACATATTCCAGAGATTTTTAACAACACTTCTAAAGAAGAGTTTAAAAAATACTTTGATAATACACTAGGAACAGAACGATTATTTTTCTATGACCACTTTGGTTCTAATACTGTTGACTCTATTGTTAGTAGAATTAGATACTTTGGAAAAGTTTTACATTGTAAATATGTAGTCTTAGACCATGTAAGTATTATTGTTTCAGACCAACAAAACGGAGATGAACGTAGAGCATTAGATGAAATCATGACTAAGATTAGAACAGTTGTTCAAGAGTTAGATATCTGTTTGATTATGGTTTCTCATTTACGCAGACCCTCAACTGCTGGACATGAAGAAGGGGCTGCAACTTCTCTTAGTCAACTTAGAGGGTCTGCTAGTATTGGACAACTTAGTGATATTGTTATCGGCTTAGAAAGAAATGGACAGCATGATGATGAGAGAGAAAGACACACTACTACAGTTCGTGTTATTAAAAATAGATTTTCTGGACTGACAGGACCAGCTTGTAGAGTATTTTATAATCTTGAAACAGGCAGACTATCTGAAGTAGAAGAGGAGTTTGAATGATGCCTGTTGTATTACAAGTAAGAATACATGAAAGAGACCCTGAGTTAAATCCTCAAGTATATTATTTGTATTTTAAAGATGAAAAAAGCAAAGTACCTTTAGAAAATTATTTACCTTTACGTTATAAAAAAACTTTATCAACACATTGGTCTGATGATTTTTATAAAGANAACTGTAAAAAAATTAAAGAAGATGTTGCTTCTTTATCTTTAATGCTTGGTAATCAATATGTTTTAGTTGTATCTACAGAAGAACTAACAGAGATACTAGCAGAGATGGAAGAACATTGTCCAAAGACAAAACAATTTTTAGCTGATAAAATTTCAAGTTTAACATGGGATAGATTTCATGAAAACCAGTTCTAGAAAAGCAAAAGGTAGAGCATTACAAAATTGGGTAGTAGAAAAACTACAACACTATTTTAATCATTGTTTAGAACAAGGAGATGTTAAAGGTGCTATCATGGGAGAAACAGGTTCTGATATTAAGATGTCTCCTAAAGCTAAAGCAATTATTCCTTATAAGTTTGAATGTAAAAATCAAGAAAAGTTTAAAGGTATTTATACAGCTTATGAACAAGTTGATTTAAATGATGATACAGGAGAGTCAATCTTAGTTATTAAAAGTAATAGAAAAGAACCTCTTGCTATTATGAACGCAGATATGTTATTAAAATTAATTAAGAATACTGATACTGCTAAACGAGAAATTAAACATTTAATAAACTACTCAGAACTTATGAGTCGATTACCCTAGGAGGTTACTATGGCAGAGTTTAAAAAACTAGCAGAGTTATTAGAAGATACATTAAATAATATAGATAGAAAAACATTAATCTCTTTAGAGTATGATGACATAACTCAAGAAGTTGTTTATCGTATTATTGAAGACCCTAATACTTCTGCTCCTCAAGACATTCATAAAATTGCTTGGGGTTTAATGTCTGTTTTAGAACATGACTTTGAAAAAATTAGAGACATTGGTGATGCTGTAATGCGAGATAGAAACTATAAAGAACTTGAACCTTTTATTAAAGATAATGTAATTGCTTTTAAGAAACCTCATTGATATGCCTAAAGTTATTAAAGATATTCTAACAAGAAAAGCAACTCCAGAAGATGTTGTTAATAAACCTAAACATTACAATCAGTATGGTATAGAATGTATTGATGGTATTCGTGCTTCTATGAGTCAAGAAGCTTTTAGGGGATACCTTAAAGGTAATGTTGAAAAGTATTTATGGAGATATAATTATAAAAACAAACCACTAGAAGATTTACAAAAAGCAGAGTGGTATTTAAATAAATTAATAAAGGAAGTATCTAATGATAAGTAAAGCAGAAACACTACAAGATAAACTTACAAAGTTTCATAGTGCATTTGGACATCCTATTGATGAATCTTTTCCTCCTCCTAATCATAAAATTCATACCTTAAAAAAATTAAGAAGAGATTTAATTAAAGAAGAATACCATGAAGTAATGGATGCTATTAAAAATAAATCTGATGAGGAAGTTTTAAAAGAGCTTTGTGATTTAGTTTATGTCTGTGTAGGAATGTGTGTATCTTATGGATGGGATTTTGATGTTGCATTTAATAGAGTACATAGTTCTAATATGTCTAAACTTGATGATAAAGGTAAACCTATTTACCGAGAAGATGGTAAAGTTTTAAAGTCTGATAATTATAAACCCCCAAGTATGAAAGGATTAGTGTAATGCAAATACCTATTAGTGTGGAATTACTCCAAAGTTTAGAAAAATATTTACAAAGAAAACCTTACTATGAAGTTAGCCCTTTGTTAAATAAATTAGGAGAAGAAATAAAAACCTATTCTGTTTCTTTAAACAAAGGACCAGACCCTGTAAAAGAAGATACTAACCAAGAGGAGTTACCCTTAGATGCTACCAACTGATTATCAAAGCTTCATACATCAATCACGTTACTCTCGTTGGACAGAAGATAAAGGTCGTAGAGAAAACTGGCATGAAACAGTTTCTCGTTTAGTTAATTTTTATGCTGATTATGTAGAGTCTAAACACTCTTATCAAATATCTGATAGAGATAAACAATCTATTTTAAAAGCTATAGAACAACTAGATGTTATGCCTAGTATGAGAGCTATGATGACAGCAGGAACAGCTTTAGAACGTAATCACATTTCTGCTTACAACTGTAGTTATCTTGCTGTTGATAGTCCTAGAGCTTTTGATGAATGTTTGTATGTATTGATGCATGGTACTGGTGTAGGATTTTCTGTGGAAAGACAATATGTTAGCCAACTTCCATCTATTCCAGATACCTTAGAAAATAGTGAAACAACTATTATTGTACAAGATTCTAAAGAAGGATGGTATAGAGCTTTCAAAGAACTTATTAATATTTTATATGCAGGAATGATACCTCTATGGGATATGAGTAAAGTTCGTCCAGCAGGTTCACGTTTAAAAACTTTTGGAGGTAGAGCTAGTGGTCCAGAACCGCTTAATGATTTATTTAATTTTACTGTTAGTTTATTTGANAAGGCTAAAGGACGTAAGCTTACAAGCATTGAGTGTCATGACCTTATGTGTAAGATTGCTGATGTTGTGGTTGTCGGTGGTGTTCGTAGGTCTGCACTTATTAGTTTATCAAACTTATCAGATGATAGGATGCGTCATGCAAAATCTGGAAGCTGGTGGGAAACAGAACCTCAACGAGCATTGGCAAACAATAGTGTGTGCTATACTGATGGTAATAGTGATATGGGTTCTTTTATGAGAGAATGGACTTCTCTTTATGAAAGTAAATCAGGAGAAAGAGGTATCTTTAATAGAAAAGCTGCACAACAACAAGCTTCTAAATATGGGAGAAGAGAAGCTGATATTGATTATGGAACTAATCCTTGTTCTGAAATTATACTTCGCCCTAAACAATTTTGTAATCTATCTGAGATTGTTGTAAGACAAAAAGATAATTATGATTCTTTAAAAGAAAAAGTTCGTATTGCTACTATANTAGGAACAATACAATCNTGCTTTACAGATTTTAAAGGATTAGGTAGACAATGGTTACGCAANACAGAAGAAGAACGATTACTTGGTGTTAGCTTAACAGGTATCTTAGACAATGCTTTAATGGCTAATCAAACTAAGGATAGCTTACCAGAAGTCTTAGCTTCTCTTAGAGAGTATGCTGTTAAAGTTAATAAAGATTGGTCAGCTAGATTACAGATAGAACCTTCTGCTGCTATTACTTGTGTTAAACCTAGTGGTACTGTTAGTCAATTAGTAGATGCTGCTAGTGGTATTCACCCTCGTCACTCTCAATATTATATTCGTACTGTAAGAGCTGATAAGAAAGACCCTCTTACTTTGTTTATGACAGAGAAAGGATTTCCAGTAGAAGATGATGTACTTAAACCAGACTCAATGGCTGTCTTTAGTTTTCCTATGCAGTCTCCTAATCATGCATTAACACGACATGACTTAACTGCTATAGACCATTTAGATATCTGGACTATCTATGCAGAACATTGGTGCGAACACAAACCTAGTATTACAGTAAGTGTTAAAGAAAATGAATGGATGAAAGTAGGGGCATATGTTTATGATAACTTTGATAAGATGTCTGGTATTAGTTTCTTACCTATGTCAGAACATACTTATAGACAAGCACCTTATCAAGATTGCACAGAACAAGAATATAAAGAACTGTTAGCTAAAATGCCACAGAATGTAGACTGGTCTGAATTATCTGAATATGAAAAAGAAGATAACACTCGTAGCTCTCAAACATTAAACTGCACAGGAGATACTTGTGAAATTGTTGACCTCGTATAAAGGAGAATAGAATGGGATTATTTAATTCTGCTGATTATAATACTTTAAATTTTCTTAAACAAGAATTAGAGTATGTTAATATTCATGCTAATAAATATCAAAGACTACAAAGAAAAAATGTAAAAGATTATTTACATCTTAGAATACAAGAGTTAGAAGTACATGAACAAGACTCTAAAAAAGCATCAGAAATTATAAACAATAATGACTCAGATATTGAACAAAAAAATACAGAGTAATAAACTTGCTACTCTGTTAGAATTTAAAGTTGCTTTAAATGAAGAAGGAAACATTGAAGTATTAAAAACTTTTTTGTCTCCTGAAGAGTGGGATAAAGCTGTAAAGAAACATTATCCTGCTTATGATAATAAAATTGTTATTGGTAATTTTTTAGAGTATTTAAAAAATAGTACAATAGAATTAGAGAAATCATTAAAAACTTATTTCTAAATTTTAAGAGGACTATCTTCTAAAAAATGACAAGTGCATTGACAAGTATCTGCTACTAAGTTTTCAATACAATCTCCACACAGACAATCACAATTTGGCATATCACACGTTTCAGTTTCACAAGAAGAAGTAGAAGTTAAATCCATTAAGAAACCCTCCTATATTTTCTAACTTTCTTTGCAATTCTCTTCGGTTGCTTCACAAACTGTTTGCCCTTTCTTGTTCCTTTTCGCTTCTCTCTTGTCGTTGCCGCATACTCCGCAGGTGTCAGGGCTTTGATAGCTTTCTCTGGCAAGTATCTCTCCCCAGTTTTGCTTGATTTCTTCCCAGATTTGGTTCGCCACTTTTGTTTGGTCCATGCTTTAAGACTTCTTTGACTTTTTTTGAGTGCCATGTTTTCTCCTCAAACTTTCTTTTGCAGCTTTAGCTAACTTAGCTTGTTGTGGTTTACCCCCAAACTTTGCTCGTTGTTCTAGTACAGTTAGTATCTGTATTTTTCTAGCATATGGTTTGTTTATTCTTTTAACTTTACTTATAGTAGCTTTAGCATCTGCTACAGTAGCATACTTTATAGAGACAGTATCTTTAGGATTCTCATCTGTATAAAGTCTTCTACCACTACCTTTAGGTTTTTTTCCTGTTCCTACTTTTGGGTCTTTTGCCATCTTTTTTCTTCTTCTTAATTTTATCTTGGACAGTTTTAGAAAGTTCGTTTAAATGATACAATCGTTTACTTGATTTTGTATGAGTTTTACCTGAGTGTAAAGTACCATCTGGCATTTTATGATATGCACCCATACCATCAGGCCCATGTGCCTTTCCGTCTTTGAAAAAATGTGGGACTCCCTTTGCCATTATCTATATCCTCCTCCTGCTTTTTTGTAGGCTTTCGCCAACATCTGTGCTTTTCTTGCTGACCATTGCCCAGGCTTTCCGCCTTTGCTACCAGCTTTAATTCTTGCAAATATTCGTTTCCGTAATGTGGGTTTCGTATAGTTTCCAGCCTCATTTACTCTACTCTTTGTTTTACGTTTCTTTGTAGCCATTAGCACTTCCACCTTCTTCTAGCTTGTCTAAGTCTGCTATTAGGATTCTTAGCAGCTTTAGGAAATTTTTTCATTTGACCTGCTGACCTTGCACAATAACTCTTACGTCTAGCTGCTCTAGCTTTTGTACGAGGTTTGCTTTCAGTCACTGCTGTTTTTAACTTACTTCCAGGATTTTGTCTACGATATTTTGCAACACCTTTAGCAGTCATACCAGCACCTTTTTTAGTAGGACGTTTGTATCCACCTTTAATGGTGATGCCTTTCATATTAGAGGGTTTTCTTTTTTTAGTCGCCATTAGTTTTTCCTGCATCTTTAATTTGTTCATGTAAATCTTCTACAGTTTCATGCCTAGTTCTTCTTCTATTAGCCCTAGTCAAACCATACAATGCTCTAACTGTTTCATCATGCTCTATAAAATTTAACTCTAAAGTTCTAATTCTATCTACTAATCTTACTGTCATTGTATTTAATGCTTGTAAGTCTTTAGATAAAATTTCTCTTGTATCTCTAACTTCTTCATCTAATTCTTCTTTTAAATCTCTTATCTCATTAATAGACTGCTCATGGTCTGCTGTTAAATCTTTTTTAAAAGATGTTGTTAACCAACGGATTAACCACCATAAAGCATAACCAGCAGCACCTGCTGTTAACAGAGGTATCCCTACTTTTTCTACTAAGTTTGCAAGTTCTGATGGATTCATGTTCGTTCAAATGGATTACGAATTGTTTCTCTAAAAGAACTAGCTAGGTTTTTTATAGGAGAAAGAAAAGTAGAACTAAATGCAGTAGGTGAGGTTTGTTCTTCTTTCTTTTGTTTTCCTGCTAATTTTCTTCCTAAATCTTCAAAGCTTCGAGTAGCAAAAGTTGGTACTGAACCAAAGTCTGAAGCATCAATTTGTAAACCTGGAACAGTTGTTCTAGACCTATCAAATCCTGCTCTTGGTTGAACAACACTTGAAGCAGAAGGCATACGAGGTGCTTTAGCAGAATGAAATTTTGAGTATTGAGTTTTATCTAAACTTCTTACCTGTGCTAACCCTGCTGTCATCATCTTATATGCACTAGTTTTTCCTGGACTAATACGAACTTTTCCTGCTTTTATCATTTATTTATTCTCCTAAAATTGTTTTTTATAATATTTTAAATATTCTTTTTCTATCTTTTTTTCTAACTTTATAATTTGTTCTGTAGCATTTTCATCAGTTATACGACCATCAGTTTTCTTTCGTAAGATACTTCGTATTTGTTTTTGATAAATACCACGTTTTCTTTTAAACTCAGCATCAATTTTTCTTCCTCTTTTAATTGGTTCAAAAGGCCATAGTTTAAGACCTAGTGTTTGAGAAACAGCTAGAAAAACAGGAAGAGTTTCAGCATAAGGACTATCTACATCTTTCACAGCTTTATATATTTTTTGATAACTCCATGAACTAAATGAACTAGTATCTCCAAATGTTGTTAAGATAGGATTATTAGGAATTAATCGTTGAGCAACAAATTTAGACTTAGCTCCTAAACTTTCAAACGTACCTGTTACTTCTAACTCTGGAACTTTTTTATAAGTAAAAGGGTCTATACCAAACATAAAAGGTAAGAATATTTCACCTAACATTCCAAAAGAAGGTTGAAAAGGAGCAGGTAAAAAAGGAAGCAATGTATTTGTACCTTCAGGAACTGATTGTAAGACATCTCCACCAGGTATACTTCTTGTTATATCAAAATAAAAACTACGTTTAGGCATAGTTCTACCAGTAATAGGGTCAGTATCTTGACCTAATGTAAAAGCTTTACCAAAACTATCAGGAACTTTTAAAAAGGTAGGAGGCATAAAAGGAATACCAAACATTCTAGCTTTATCTCTTTCAGACATTAACGTCTTTTCATACTCTGCATCCTCGTTTGATTTTTCTCTTCCTGCATAATTTAATGCATATCCTAAACCAGCCCATTTTAAAAACTTATGTGGTTTAGTTGTAGCAATCTCTGCTAATATAGGAATTATACGATAAGAATATGAAACAAAAGGTAAAGGAGCACCTCTTAAAAATCTAATTGCAGGAGCTTCAATTTCATAATCAATAAAAGATTTTCTAGCATCTGCTGCTGCTAACTCTTTTACTTTATTAAGTTCTTTTAAATATTTATCAGAACCTTTAACAAGTGTTCCTTCATCAACTGCTTTTTGTAAATCAGGCATAAATTTATCTAAACGATTAACGTATAGTGCTACTCTAAACATAGCATCTTCTTTAGAATAAATATCTGTTACACTTCTATCAAACCATTTTGGTACTTTAGTTGTTAAATTCATTAACCCATTTACATAAGCTCTAGAGTATTCAGCAACATCAAACGTATCAATACTTTCTTTTTTAGCACTTTTTAAAAATGCTTTTTTCTGTGCTATAAGATGTGGTTTCATCCAACTATCAGAACGCAGTCCAAGCTCAGACCTAGCAAAAGATGCATCATATAAACCAAATCTAAGAACATCTCTATTAATATCACCATGTACAGGGTCATTAGATAAAGCTTGTCTTCCTTTTTTTGTCCAAATTTTACTGCCATACTTCATTAAATATGAGACAGGAACATCATGTGCATCTAGTAAAAAAAAGTTTGATGTAGTATTATTAAAATGAACAACAGGATTCCAAGATGTTTTACTTCTTTTCCAAAAAGAATTTGCTTTATTATAAAATTTAGCTGTATTTTGTATAAATGGTCCTCGTTGATTTACAACATTTTCATACATTATTTTTGTAACATAAATATCTTCATACATATTTTTAGGAAGATACATACCATTTAAATTTCCCCATTGAGGAATATCAGAATTTCTAAGTTTTGTATTAGGAACTTGTACATATTCTACTCTTTGAACATTAGGTAATTTTTGATACTCTTTTTTTGTAATACCAAATTGTTTAGCTACATCATTATAAAATTTATAAACTGCTAAATCATTGGTCATAAGCTTACCTGTTTCTGCAATAGCATAAGCTCCATCTTCCAACTCTCCTAAATTTTTTCTTTCAGCTGGAGTAAGTTGTCTACGAACAGTAACTTCATAGTTACCTGTACTTGTTTTTTTAGGAGTTCCTAAAACTTCATAACCTTGTTTTATTCTTTCATTAAATTCTGCTGATGCTTTTCTAGGATTAGTCAAAGGATTTACTGCTTCATACAAAGTTTCTCTTTTTCCTCTTGCTAATAATTCTTTTCCAAAAGGATTAAGTTCTCTTGCTACTTCTATTTTTCGTGCTTCCTTTTGNGCATTAGTTAACCTTTGTCCTGTTTTTGGGTCTCTATCAAATCTTAAATATGTTCTATGAATATATTTATTTAAGTTAGCGTTCCAAGTATTTTCATCTAAAATCCCTATATCTACCATGCGTGAACCAATATCATTTATCTTTGCTCGTGCATCTTTAGAAATTTTTAAAAGTAATTCTCCTTCTTCACCTAATTCTTTAGCTTGTTTAGTTAATTGTCTATCAGTTAATTGACCATCTAAAAGATAATATAATAATTTATTTGCTTGAGGAGATTTTTTAGCTAGTTGTCTAGCTTCTACAACAATATCTGCTATTTCTGATTGAAAACCTCTTGTCTCATTACTAGCATTTTTCTTTAACTGAATATAACTTTTATCCATTTCAAAGTTATCTATAAAAGCTCTACCTAAAATTTGAGATACTTTAGAATCTCTAGTAAGAAATTTTTTTCCTGCTAAAAAAGTTGGGATAGCAGCAGCAAAACCAGACATCATACCTATCATGCTCTTACTCATATAGTTACTATCTAACTCACCTGTTTTTAACCCTTGTTCTAATTCTATATCTTCAGCAATACTTGAACCTACTTCTTCTCCTACAATAAAAGAACCAAATGCTCCAGCAGAAGCTATAGGATTATTAAAAACTCCTCTTGTTAAAGCTGTTGTTCCTTTTTGATAATAACTTTTACCAGTTATAAAAGGTGTATAAAAAATACTTTTAACAGAAGAAGCTAACTGAGGTTGTGGTCCTGCAATATCCTCTACTATTTTAGGAGAATTATCTATTAACTCTTTAGATGATTTTCCTCTAATAAAGTCTACAGCTTTTTTACCACCTATGCCAAAGACAGGTGCAAGAACTCCTCCTGCAACTGCTCCTCCTGCTGATTGAATTAATCTATCACTTGTATCCTCATCTACATAACCAAGGTATCCTGCAACAGCTCCTGACTTAACTCCACCCCATGCAGTTTTACCAACTTTATATCCTAACTTTCCTGCTTGAGCAACTTTAGCAGCAGGAAGCAACCAAGCTACAGGGTCTAAAATCATGCCACCATAGTATGCATATTTTACTTCATCTCCAAACTCTTCATTCTCCATAAGAGCTTTTAGTTTTCTTTGTTCTCTTGCAGAGTGTACTCTATCAAAACCTATTAATTGTTTAGCACCTCGAAATGTATCTAGTGTACCTAACTTAGTAGCAAAAGCTATTGCCTCTCCTCTTGTATAATCTTTTGCTATATCAACAGCACTAGGTCCAAGAGAGAAAGGTTGATTTAATGTTTCATCCTCTTTCTTTTCTTTATCGAATAATCTTAATGTATCCATTTGATTATCTAATGGTTCAGCCAAAATATATTACTCCTTTAGCTTCTTATATTTTCAAGACGTTCTCTTAATATTTCTCTAAATTCATTTAATAAAACAGGTTGAATATTTGGTGCTGCTACTGAAATTAATTGTGTTATTTCATCTGTATATTCTACAGGGTCTTTCCCAGGAGGTCTTGACCTAATAATTTGTTCTAAAGCAGCAGGTTGAAATAGTTCAGAATTTATAATATCAGTAGGAGTTAATCCTCTTAATCCTTCAGCTTGGTCTATTAAAAATTCATTTAACTTTCTATCAGATATATCTGCTGCTGCTACATCAGATATTTGGTCTGCTAAATTTTCTGTTAGACTATCTTTTTGTAATTGATGTTCTACTTGTGCAGTTTGTTCAGTATTTGAATAAAGTTCCATAACTTTAGGGTTCATATCACTAAGACCAAACAACATACTGCTATATTGACTATTAACTTCTGGATGATGCTGTATTAACCATTCAATACTTTTACCTCGATATTGTTTACTATTTTTTATTGATGAAGGAATAACAGTTTCTCGTTCTAAACCTGTTCCTAAAACACCTAAACTTTTTGCAATTTTAATTCGTAAATCTGTTTCTGCACTAGCTTTACCTGTTCCAAATAGATACTCTCTATATAATACTTTTTCTCTAGTGCTTAAATTATTGTTATAAAATTTTTGTACTTCTTGTTTATATAATGCAGGATTATCAACTATTGTTGGGTCTTGTTGTTTTAGTTGGTCCATACGAGATTTAACTTTAATATTTGCCTCAAGTCTTTGTTCTTCTAAAGTTCGTTTTGTTCCTTTTTTACCAATCACTAGACCTGTATTACCCCAAAGTGTATGCTTTGTATTATCTAAAACACCTGGTTGTTTTGTTTGAGAAGTAGTACCAATAGTAAGAGTTCCACTAACTAAACCTCTAGCAACTGCATCAATTGAGTTAAAGCTTGGACCTTCTGGACTAAGTAATTTTTCTGCAATAGTTTCTCTTTCTGCTTCATTTGAAATGTAAGGAAGAATATCTTTGTTAACTATATTTATTTTAGCTGCTTCTTCTACAGCTTGTTTAGCTTTAAGTTGTGCTAACGCTTTTCTTGTAGGATTATTAGCAAGACCTTCTGCAAACTTTGTTAAAAATCCTTCAGCTCCTGCTCCAAAATCTACTTCTGTCTGTCCAAATCTAGCCATTATCTTACCTCCATTTCAGGCATCTCTTCTTCAATATCTAAGAAACTTCCCATTTCTAGTTCTGCTAATTCTTCTTCCTCTTCGTCTACTTCTTCCTCTGAAAGCATTGTTTGCCTTTCTTGTTGACTATCTTGTTCAACTACTGCTAAAGATTCAGGGTCAAAATCTTCCATGAGTTCTAATACAGTTTCTTGACTAATTCCATCATCAGGAATATCGTTAAATATTCTAGGATTAACTTGTGCTTCAATACCATCTGCTAATAAATGTAACATTAAAGGTGTTAAAATAATTTCTGCAATATCAGGAGTCCATAGTCCTTCCATGTATCCCATAAATGTAGCTGTTCTTGCTATAGCTTCTACAGGAATACCAGCTAATAAAAGCTTCATTAAATTAGCATTGTTCTCAGGTTCACTTTGTTTATNTAAAAGATATTGTAAAGAATCAATAGGAGAAGGTAACTCAGGAGGAGTTTCCCAAGGATACTTTCCTAATGTTCCTTTTTCTGGGTCTTTTAAATCTCCAGTTAAACTAGCTCCTGGTACACTTCCTGCTATAAATGCAGTAGGGTCTTCTTCTACATCTTCATCAGGGTTAACTTGATTATTTAAATCAGGAAGCATATCATCTTGTTCTTTAAACTGCTTTATGTCTTGAATATCTTGTTCGATTAATTGTGTTATCTCATCTACACCACCTTCAAATCTACTAATAGCTGTTATTAACATTTCATTTTGTTGTTGCATAGCTATTCCTTCAATAGAATTATCCTCTTCCATTTTTTGTGATGGTATCTCAGTTTCTATATCTAAAAAACTAACTTCAACTTCTGGGATATTTTCTTGTTGTTCAGACATTTCTTAAACCTTTATATAATTTTAAAATAATCCTGATACAATAGAACCTATTGCACCAAATATATTATTACTTCTATTAGAAGATTGAGCTGACCTTGCTATAGATTCTTGTTGAGCTAATGCAGCAGTTTGTGCTTGTCTATCTAACTGTCTCTCTGCTGACTCAAAAACAAAAAATGCATCATCTCTACGTCTTTGCCATAAGTTATTATATTCTTTATCTAGTAATCCTAATACTGATTGAGCTGCAAAAGAATTAGCTAACATTTGATTACTGTTATCTATAGTAGCAATAGACCTAAACCAATTAGCATTAGCAGCTCTAATAGAAGATAACATTTGTGTATTAAAAGTATCTCTAGCAAATGCTTGATTTTGATTAAATTGTGCCATAACATCTTTTTGTCCAGCATTAAATTGTCTTACAGCTTGTAATCTATTTGCATTAGCTGTTTCTGTATTAGCTTCTAAAATTGTAAATAGTTTTTCTACTTCTTGTGTAGACTTAGCATTAGTTTGTCTTGTAACATTTTCTGCTGCTTGATTTCTAAATAAACTATNTGTAAATGCNTTNTANGNTAANGTATTAGAAGCTTGTTGGTTATTTAAATTTTGTGTATCAATACTAAGAAAGTTTCTAGCATTATTAACAGCAGCAGTCATTCTTGCATTTAAGTTTTGTGTTCTCATATTAGCAAGATTATTAGCATTTTGTAAAGCAGNTTGTTGTTTATTNTTTAAATTTTGTANTTGTATTCTACCATAAGAAGCTGCATCTGTAGCAGCAATNTTTACTCCAGCTTCTAACAATGCNTGAGTTCTTGCAGCAACAGCCATACTTGAAGAACCTAATCCTCTTTGTAAAGCAAAAGCATCTGCATTACGAGCAGCAGGTGCAGCCCAAGGTGGTAAAGGTTGTCCATCTTTAATTGTATCTGTAATTTGTGCTAATTGAAATTGAACTGTTGCATTTTGGTCTAATGTTTCAGTTGCAGCAGTAGCTAACTCGCTAGGTAGTAATTGTTCTTGAATGTCTCCTATTTGAAATGTAGGAGCTGCTTGTGTAGCTGCTTGAGCTTGTCCTGTATCTGTAACTGTAGCAGTAGTTACTTGAGGAGCAGTAAATCTATCTGGAACAGAGGGAGTTAATCCTGTTTCTGAAATTTGTGTTGCATCTACATCTGGTCTTTCTGGAGCAGTTAAACCTGTTTCTGCAATAGTTTGGTCAGCAGTAGGAGTAAGAGGTGTTGTTTGTAATGAAGGGACATTTGGTATTTGAGGAAGAGGTAATAAATCTTGAGCCTCTGCTCTAGCAGCAGATTCTGCACCACCAGTTAATCCTGTAGTTTGTTGTAGTGGACTTTGTGTAGTAGTAGGTTGTTGTTGTTGATTAAGTAAATTTAACAAATTAGGAAATTGTTGTGTTAAATTTTGTTCAGCAGGTGTTAGTTGTCCTATAGGTTGTATTGTCCTAGTGATATCATCTTCTGTTGGTCCACCTACAGGAACTCCACCTGTCTGCATTTTTTGTGGTGGAGGTTTTCTTAAAGTTAATCTAGCCATATTTATTTCCTAATTATCTAATTTATTTAAAT
>FUFK010040559.1_pt1 | contig 27024 bp, 38 predicted proteins | sample 1021851 | NCBI WGS metagenome assembly FUFK01 (sample SAMEA51879418, study PRJEB19060) | metagenome
AAGAAAAGCAGACAATATAGCACAGATACAACAAGACATAGCTGTCATAAAACAAGAGATTGTTTGGATGAAGGCTTTCTTATTAAACATGGATAGATAAAGAGTGGTGGTCAATTGCAAAATGAAGTTGATAATAGTGGAATAAAAGGAATAGAAGAACAAGACCTCGGCACAGTAACAGTAAACCCTAATGAAAAAGAAACAGTCTCAGCCTTTCCACAATTTACTGATCAAGAAAAAAGTAAAAGAGGACTAGAAGATTTTAGAACTTTAAAAAAGAATTTTAAAGCTGCACTACCTCACATACCCAACCTAGCTCAAGAGTTTGCACCAGGTGCTGACTTATTAAGATACTTTGGTGTACTAGGAGATATAGGAGGAGAGCAAACTTTTCAACCTAGTACAAAAGAAAACGTAGCTACTGGTATTAAAAAAATAAAAGAAGGACAAAGAGTAGAAGGTGCAGTTGATGTGGCTACTGGTGGTTTAGAAACTTTGGGAGCTGCATCAGATGTTATGATATTGGGTGCTGGTTTAACAGGACCTTTAGCACCTGTGCTTTTAGGAGCAGGTGTAGCACTTAAAGGTATTACTAAAACTGGTATGGCTATATTGAAAAGTAAAAAAGGCAAAACTTTTTTTGCTAAACTAAAGGGTAATGATGTAACAAGAACACCTGCTAAAGAAGGACTTGGTTATGATGTTACAGCAGAGGTTGAAAGTATAGTAGCCAATAAACCAGAAGATGTTGAGGAATTAGGAAATACAGACAATTTACCAATAAATTATGTAAGCGAAGAAATATTAGAGAAAGAGGGCAGACGAGATAGATTTCAAGAAAAATCAAGGTTAAATCAAGCTATTGACACTTTACAAAATAAAGCAAGTGGAGAACAGTTTTTAAGAACTCTAGAAAAGAAAGGTAATTATTCACCAGAAGAATTAGAACAGTCAGGATTAAAAGATTTTTTACTAAGTGAAGAAAACAAAAATAAAACTATATCTCTAGATGACATAAAAAAATATATGGACAAAAACACACCATCATTTGTAGTAGAAAGAAGAGTCAGATATCCTTCTGGTGAAGATGACTTAATCACAGAAATGACTTTTGATAATGGAGAAGCAGTAAGTTTTGTTGATTCTGGTAGATATGATCTTGAAATAGAAATGTCTCAAGAATATATGTATGAAAATAGAACTGGTTCTCCTGTGAATGATTTATTGGTATATAAATTAAAAGAAAGAGATGGTGTTACTACAGGACCTGACGAAGCAAACTTTTTTCAATTTGCTGATCAAGCTAATATAAAAAAAGAAAGAATAAAAGAGATTGAAGATAATGCAAAAAAATTAATAGAGGACATACCAAGTTACGCAGAGGTTACATCACAAACCGATTTGTTTGATCCTGATAAAACAAAAAGATTTTTAGAAATGGGAGAAGATGAATATTACGAACAAGCTATTAAAGATAAAAGAGATAAATTAGATAATCAAGCAGAAGGCTATGATGCTTTAGAAGAAAGATACTTTCTTGATCAAGATGGATTTATTACAGAAGAATACGCAAGAACAGCTTATGATACTGAACCTGAGATGATATATAGAGATGATGCCACTGGCTACGAAATTATAGGAGATGAACAATCAGGATATTATTCTATTAGAAGAGAAAACGGAGAATTTATAAATACTGACGCAGGTAGTTATGAAGAAGCACGAATACAGGCTCAACAAGATGCACAAGACAGAGGAATATTAGAGTATGAGTACGATGATTCTGATGAGTATGATATGGATTACGCAGAAAGAGTAGGAAAAACTTTATACCACAATTATAAAACTAATTTAGGTAAAGACGAGTCTTATGAAGAATTACCTTACAAAATATCAAGTAAAAAAGGTTACAGAAATGTATTTTTTGATGCAGAGCAAAATCATTTTCGTCAAGTTAATAATGTAGGTCATATAAGAACAACTGTAGTAGATGAGACTTTACCATCAGCTAAAGGTAGAAAAATTTTTTTAGTAGAAGAATTTCAACAAGACCCAGTGAATGTTGCTAGAAAAGAAGGTGGTTTTGCACCCTCTAAAGAAGATATTGATGAAATACAAAAAATAGTTGGAGACGATAAAATAGGTCGTAACACAAGAGGAATTATTAACATTACAGGAGGTGATGGCACTTTATATAATTTTTCGGTTATTGCACTAGGACCTGATGGTACTTTAGGAGGATTTGTAAATACTAGAATGATTGAGGGTCAAGGCACAACATTGACTAAACATCCAAAAAATGATGAGATTATGGCATACCTAAAGAAAAATAAATTAAATCCAGGAGGAAGTGTTGATTCAGGAATACCTTTTAAAAATGATGGATATAAATTTAATTTTAGACTTGCATTAGCAGAGGCAGTAGATAAAAACCAATCACATATGCACTATGTAGCAGGTGAAACACACGCACTGCGATATGGTGAAGCTATACCTTTAGATAGTGTTGATAGAGTGCCTGATAAATTATTAAAAGATGAATACAAAACATTTGTTAGAGAAGTAAATGAAGGTAGATATAATGATAATACACTACGTTATAACAGACAAACAGGTGAGTCTAAAGCAGAATATGTTGCAGGTCGAGATGGCACCGAAATAGCATTACCTTTTAATCCAGATGATATGAGTCCTAAATATAAAGGGAAACTTGAGGCGTATGCTCAAGATAGAACACAAGAAGATTTTTTTGATGACATAATGATGGTAGATATTAACACAAGTGCTAATCGAAATAGAGACGGAAGTGTAAAAAAACATCATCTTATGGTTAATAAAAAAACAGACGAAATACTAGGTGTATTTTATTCCGATCAAAACCCTAATATGCAAAGACAATCTCAAGAATATTCTGGAAAAATGTTTTTTGAAGGAGGTATGGTTAGAGCAAAAGAAATGGGTGATTCTTTTAAATTAAAAGAGAGTGATTTTGCGTTTAGAGGTAAAGCAAATTTGCCAGATAAAATATCAGACCTTCTTACAAAAGATGAACTAGAAAAACTTAAAAAAGATAGCACAGAGGAAAATTATCTTGATGAATTTGCTGACATTAATACAGAGGGCAGAGTAATTGGTGGAGAAGGTAAGAAAAAATTATACAACAATATGATAAAAAAGTATGGAGAAAAGTATCTCAAAAAAATTGATCCTGATGTTAAAATTCAGTATGAAATTTTAGAAGACCCAAACGGTAATCCAGTGCCTACTTATGGTTTTAAAATTACAGATAAAATTAGAAAACATATTTTAACTGAAGGTATAGAAAGTTTTAGTAAAGGTGGAGCTGTTATTATACTGAGAAATAATGAGAAAAAACCTCAACCAAAAAAATATGTACCACAAATTGTTCGCAAAAATTATGGAGCTTTCGTAGATAAACAATACAACTCTTACGATATTATAGATGGTTGAGCCAATATCCACTGCCCTCGCTGGATTGGCACTAGTTAAGAAAAGTGTAGAATTCATAAAATCAAATATAAGCACAGCGAAAGACATTGGTGATATAATCAATCATGTTGATGCTGCGATGAATGGCGAACAACAAGTAATTAAAGAAAGAGATAGAAAAGGAGATGACCCATTCGCTGTAGAGAACGTGGCAAAATCCGTTTTAGATGCTAGGATAGCCAGAGAGAACCTACAGGAGTTGAAATTGCTGGTGGAGATGCGATTTCCTGGTGCTTGGGGTCAAATACTAGCAGAGAGAAAAAGAAGAATTGATGCAAAGAAACAAGCAATAAAAGAAGCTAAAGCAAAAAAGATAAAAAAAATGCAAGAGATTGAAGAGTATGTTAAATATGGTTTTATAGCACTAGCTACAGTTTTATTTATTGGAGTATCTGTAGGTATAACTATAAAGTTTTTTGTATCTTTAGGACAACCGTTACACGCACATAATTTAGAATACGATGACCATAGCTGTTTGATTTATCAACCCAAATATTTCTACATTTGTATGTCTGAAGGAAGACATTGGGCAGATATGGAGCTATATTTAGATCAGAAAAAAATGCGTGGTAATTGGATTGAAATGGATGACGAAGAGTAGTATAATACTTTTATTAACTCGTTTAACTCGAAAGGGTCGGAAGTAAGGTAACACTGAAGAAACGCATTATCTTTGAGGAGGTGATGTGTATGAGTAAAATGTCTTTGTGGTACTTTAAAAAAGAATTAAAAGAAATTAAACGTAAAAAAATTATAAACTTATTAAGGAGATTAATATGAGAAAAAGTAAAGGATATGCCAAAGGTGGAGCTAAGATGATGAAAGCTAGAAGAGGTAAAATGGCTAAAGGTTATGCCAAAGGTGGAGCTAAGATGATGAAAGCTATGAGAGGTCAAATGGCTGACAGACCTATGAATAGTGGCACTATGTCTAAAGGTACAAGAGCAAGACCTATGAAAGCTATGAAGGGTAAGATGGCAAAAGGTTATGCAAAAGGTGGAGCTAAAATGATGAAAGCTAGTAAAGGTAATATGGCTACTATGACTTTAGCACAAGCAAAAAGAGTTTTAAAAAAGAATAATATGAAGGCAGTAAAAATTAAATCATAATTTACTTGCTAAGTTTATAATTTTATTTAATATAGGGTATGGCTTATTTGACAGCGAACATACCCTATTTTAAAGTTTGGGTACGAAAAGAGTTCACACACAATCACTCCAATTATGAAGGTGAATTTATTCACGCATTAGCAATAGCTGTTACAGCTATTCCAGATAGGTCATTATCTTTTCAAGTTGTTTTTACAGGTTGTGAAGATGAAGATAATCGACTAGACAGTCCTCATGGTGGTGCTATGTGGGCAAGGATGCCAATACAAGCATTAGTAGCTGACGAAATACTAGACAACTACCCACCCAGAATCCCTAACCATTTCGTTCAGCCTTGGGATTGTTCTAGTCGAGATTTTAGTATAATTAAATATGATCGTACTAGCAGTTCTCCTTGGATCACCAAAATAGATGGAGAGTTTTATAATGCGAAATATTATTTTACTATTGATTACACTAATGGTGATGACTTAAATGCTTTAGGTGATGACGTTGCACAACATAAACAAAGTCATATTCTTGCAATAACTAGTGGTGAATTTAAAGGTCAAATAGTAGCACAACCAAACAACAGAGTTCGTGTTACAAATCCTGCATTGTGGGTTACAGGTTCTGGTGCTCCAGATTTTATTCCTAGTCAGTATGAGTTTAGTGCAGAAGAAGATGAAAGTTATATGAACCCTGAATATACGTTTGATAATTTGTACGCAAAAAAAAAGGAGACTAAGTAGCCTCCCTTTTTTGTTTATGTATTACTCTTAATCAAAAGTAACTTGTGTGTGATAATCAACTTCGTTAAAAAAAGCTTCTATGTTAGCGATCATCTCACGACATTTTTTTTCTGCAAATTTGTTACCTTCAGTTTTATTTTCAATAGCTTCAATGTCTTTTAATAAACCAGTAAAAAATTCATAATCTCTTTGTGCTTCATTTATTTGTTCGTTTAATGTCATTTATTTTTCTCCTTTGTTATGATTTAAGTTTTATCACATTTAAATGTGATATGCAAATACACACCCATAACACGCAGAAAACTAGGCTTTTGTAAAAGCTACAATATTCACGAATGACGAATCGATTCTATTTAAGAAAGTCTAACACCTCCTCACCAAGTGTTTTTGCTGATATAGTAATCTTTTCTTTTAGTGCCTTTATAATAAACTCATCTATGGTTTTTATGGCTACTAAATCAATGTATGTAACCTTATCTGCTTTCTGTCCACTTCTATGATTACGAGCTTCTGCTTGTAGTCTTTCTTCTAGGTTGTAAGAGTTATTGAAAAATATTTGATAACTAGATGCGTTTAAAGTAAGTCCATATCCACCGACACTTGGATTACTAACCAAGAACCTCGCACCACGAGGGTCGTTAAAATTATCTACAACCTCTGCTCTTTTCTTTGTATCACCATATAAAGTAACTACACTTTTTTCTCCATACTTCTTTTGTAAAGTTTCTTCTATCTTTTGTATACTATATCTAAAGGTTGCCCATATAATAATCTTACCTTCTATCTCTTCAATAACATTTAATAACTCATCTAACTTTGCGTTTGATAGTTCTACTAGTTTACCATCGTCACTGTATAAAAAACCAGAACACACTTGTTGTAGTTTAGCGATCTCGGTCAACTTATTATGTATCGATGATTGTTTATCTTGTATCACGACTCTTGCGTGTTCTTTTAAAATTTCATAAGCATTACGCTGTTCATTAGTTAAAAATATATTTCTTCTTTGCCACACTTGTGGTGGTAAATCTAAACAATCTTTTTTTAATACTCTATGAGTGTAAGGTAATATTTTATCCTCTAATTGCTCTAAGTTAATGTAGTATTTTGGATATTCTATTTTGCGATTACCTCCAACTGGTCGACTATCCATAACACAATATCGAGCTCTAAAAGAATAAAAAGATTTGAACCCAAGTAAGTCCTCATCTAAAAATGCAAACTGACTCCATAAGTCCAAAGGAGATTTCGTAACAGGAGTTCCAGTTAGTATTCTTTTATACCTTACACCTTTACCAAGTTTCATAACATTTTTTGTTCTCTTGGCAGTTCTGTTTTTGATAGTAGTAGATTCATCTATTACCATCATTGTTTCTAATCCTCTTTTTTCAACAAGTTCTAATCCTATATTGTATCCAGACTTATGACTAAAAGCTTCTATGTTCATTAGATACCAATTTAAACAATCTTTTTTTGGCATAAATTTTTTATCTATCTTATGTTGATAGATATAATTTTTAGCTGATGAGTGAATGTTTATTTCTTTTTTCCAATTCGTATAAACACTATTAGGAGCTATCACATACACTGTATCTAGTAATTCCATATTGTATAAGTATACTGCGTTGTCGATTGTAACTTTTGTTTTACCTGTTCCTTGTTCCATAAAAAAACCAAACACACTTTGAGTAGCACCTTTACGAAGTGCTACTCTTTGATGTTCATATGGTTGTGTTTTATAATTATGTGACATAATCTTTTTCTATCACTCCTTTACTTTTATCTCCTCTACTATGACTATGTATCCATACTTGTTTACCTGATTTATAATGTCTAGTGAATCCACGAACCATATGCCACTTATTAGTATTAACACTTCTTTCATATCTTGTTGAGGTTAGGTTTTGTTTATTTAAATTTATTATTCGATAGTTGTAAAAAGAAGTATCTGTATCGCTTCTTTTTACAGCCTCATCTTTATAATCAAAATATTTTAACTCTTCTCTTTGGTACTTAGAATTTATATTACGGACTATGTGCATAATATACAAAGGTAACATACTTATTTGATTGTAAGATAATCTTTTAAAAATTCTTTGGGATATTTTCAAATTTTTGTTGTTATCTATAACACTATTAAATTTTGTTTTTAAAAATATACTAGGAACTGGCATTAAATAATCCCAGTAAAATGACATTACTTTCTCAATGTTTATTTTGTGACTATCATCAGTTTGCTCTTTATTAAAACCCATAAAAGAGTTTGTAACTGCGTCTTGATAAATATTCTTAAAATCATTATATGCTTTTCTTTTCGAATATTGAAAACACCAATCTACAGGAAAAAAACTTAATTTATTATTTTTGACTACAAAGCTACTAACACGACAAGTCTTGTCTCCATTTTGATCTTTACCATCAGTAAACCAATACCCATGCAAATGAAATAAGTTTCCTAACCAAGGTAAGATAAGTATATAATTTTTCAACATAGGTTTAAAATCATTTATATCTAAAGACATCTCTGTCATATTAACCACTCCAGAATCTTTTGCTAAGATATGTGAAGCTTCTTCTATATCACTAATTACAACTTTAGTTGAGTCAGTGAACGCTAACAAAACTTCATTCATAAAATTTTTTCCTTGTGGTTTATTCACATTAACATATTCTTCTTTGTGCAATTTTACAGTGTTATGTAAAATTCTAAAATGTGTCTTTCTAGGATTTTTAATATAATACTCAATGTTCTTAAAGTACACATTGGCATCTACTCCTAGTATTTTTAGTTCATTCATATTTTTATTACCTCATAAGTTTTTTTACTTTTAGGTTTAACAATTAAATAACTACTAATAACTAATCTTGAGTTCATTCTTGTGCCTACGGATTTTGCAGACTGTATTGCATTAGTCTTTGCATACCGTAGTGCAGATTTGATTTCATTGTCCTCATACTGTGGTAATTTTTTTCTTAGTTTACCAAAAGTATTATGACCTTGTTCAATTAGAACTCGTATGTCACTAGCCACCTTTTCTTTAAATGCCATAGTCAAAGCAACTTTTCTTTGTACACCATTTACTATCATAATATTCTCCTTTCGGAAGTGGCTTACGCCACCTCCTTTTTTTCTTCTGATGTTTGTAAACTATCTAAGTGTTCGATTGCTTTTGTTGATTTGTTGATCGCCTTGATAACTTGCTCTGGCTTGTTCTCAAGATTTTTAATCCAACTATTAACATACTTTAAATGATCTTCTCTAACTGTTTGGGAAATACCTAAGATAGAACATAAGATCGCAGAACCAGTTTCTGCAACCAACTCTTCAATTGCATAAGCTTCAGAACCAAAGAAACCAGAAAAATCTCTTTTACATCTGTTCTCGTGTCCAGTCCAATGAACTAGCTCGTGTAGTAACACACCATAATACTCTTCTGTTCCTAAGAAGGATTCTTTAGAAGGCATTTGTATTTTATCAAAACTTGGTGAATAATAAGCTCTATCTCCACCATAAGAAATATCTGCACCTGTGTTCTCTACATACTTATCAACATTCTTTAATGCTTTTGCTTTGTTAGGAGCTTTTACTTTTTTTACTTCATAACCCTCAACTTGATTAGCATTAAATACTGCATAAGGCTTTAAGTAAAAAATCTTTTTCTTTTTAGGATTACCAAACTCATCTAACTTAGTAGGGTCTTCAACTTCAAAAGGTTTATTAAAAAATACATAAGAACACTTCTCATTCTTTTTTAATCTGTATCCCATATCATTCCACATTTTAAAAGTACCCCACTCATTGTTATCATAGTTATGTATTTCTCTATCTAACAATAAGTTAATGATGTTGAAACCATTATAAGATTTTCTTGTGTTGGCATTAATAGGTAAACCACTTTCTAATGATTTCCATATCTTACTTTTTTTCCAATCACCTTTTTGAGTTTTAAGAGCTTCGATAAATTTCTTAGCTACTTTATCTATGATTTCTTTTCTTGTTTGTTTTATTTTTTTTCTTCTCATTTTTTTTATCCTTTGTTTATTTGTAAGGAAAATGCCTTACGAATCAATATTAACCGAAATCGAAAATAATGTCAAATCATATCTTATCTAGATAAGTCGCAGATTACTAAGGTTCTAGACCATAATAATTTTTTTGTTTGACTTCAATCTATTTGTGTTTTAAAAAAGGTACAGAAAGGAGGTCTGATGGACTTACGAAAAGAAGCTAATAAGTTAAAGACAGATTTAAGCACTGATAATTTAGCTGATATAACTTCTGAATGTAATAAATTAATGACACTTCAAGATGAAATAAAAAAGACTGAAGAAAGATTGAAAGAGTTACAATCTCAAGAAAGAAATTTATCTCAAGAAGTGATTCCTAATTTATTAAGTCAGGTTGGTGTCAGTGAAATTAAAACGACTGATGGTGCTACTGTTCAAGTGAAACCTTTTATAAAAGCTTCCATAACAAAAGCAAATCAAGATAGAGCTTTTAAATGGCTACGAGATAATGGGTTTGAAGACATTATAAAAAATCAATTAGCAGTTAACTTTAAAAAAAGCGAAGATAATATGGCAACGGATATTTTTGAAGATTTAAAATCCAAAGGGTTAAATGTTAATCGAGAAGAAAAAGTAAACACAAATACTTTAACAGCTACCTTTAGAGAATTAATTTTAGAAAAAGGTGAAGCTGTTCCTAATGATGTGTTTTCAATTTATCAATCTAATAAAACTAAAATAATAAGGAGTTAATATGAAAAACGAAGCAACACTAAACGAAAATAACCAAGTGGTAATTGGCGATAAGAAAGTACCTGCTAAAACTAAAATAAGTTTAAGAGCAAGTTCTGGACAAGGTATGGAAAAGATCACTGCCAAAGATCAGAAGTTACCGATCTTAAAACTATTACATTCTTCTAGTCCAGTATTAGAAGAGGGTAATCCTAAGTATAATGAGAAAGCTAAAATAGGTGATATATATAATGAAGTAACAAATACGTTATATGGAAAAAGTATAATGGTTGTTCCTTGTTATTATATTAACACTTATAATGAATGGGCTGACAGAGGTGAAGGAACAGGTAGACCAATAGTACATACAAAATTTGATATGTCTAAAACAACAAGAGATGATCAAAATAAAGATAGACTTGAGAATGGTCATTATGTTGAAGATACTGGTAATCATTTTTGTTACATAGTTGATCCTAAAACTTGTGAACCAAAAGAGTCTGTTTTAATCACTATGAAGTCTTCTCAAAAAAAGAAGTCTGCAAGTTGGAATACATTAACGACAACAAAGACAAGAACAGATGACCAAGGTAGTTTTGTACCACCATTATGGAGTTCTGTTTATAAATTATCTACAGTCAAAGAAGAGAATGTTCAGAAAGGTCACAAGTGGCATGGTTGGTCTATTGAATTTCATAAATGGTTAGAAGAAGGTAAGGATGATGAAATTATGAGAACAACTTCTGCTTTTTATGAAGCTGTATCTAAAAATGATATTTTTGGAAAAGTAGATTACGAATCAGAAATGGATGACGTTGAAAAAAAACCAGAGCCTAAACAAGCACAGGTTACAACACAAACAGAAGACGATCCTTTCTAAAGTACAATGGAAAAACTCTTTGAACTTTTCAAAGGGAACTCAAGCTCCTACATCAAGAGCACTGTAAACGGTGAACTTGATGATAGGGGTAAGAGGATCACCTCTTATACTACGGTTCACGAACCAGTAACCACGAAACAGTGGCAAGAACATTTGGATGGTAAAATCAGAATTGGTTTTAAACCAGAAGAAGAGGGTCAGTGTATGTGGGGTTGTATTGACGTAGACCCAAGTAGTTACAAAAATTATTCACAAAAAAAATATGTTGATATAATCAAGAATTATAAATTACCTTTAGTAGCAGTTAAATCTAAATCTGGTGGATTACATATATTTGTATTTTTTACAGAGTGGGCAGATGTTGAAAAAGTATCTGACAAACTAAAAAAAATAAACGATAAATATTTTTTAGCACAGGAAATATTTCCTTGTAACAAAGCATTAAATATGCCTTATCAGAATATGAATAGTAGTATGGAATTTGCTTATGATGATAATAACAATCCTGTATTAATACAAAGATTTATTGAGATTGCAGAAACAAAAAGAATAGCACCAGAAGATTTTTACAAACTAAGAATAAAAGAATATGAACCAGAAAGTATGTGGAATACATATGCACCTTGTGTTCAAAAATTAATACAAGAGAGATGGGAAGGTAANAACAGAAACAATTATTTGTTTAATGTATTGGTATTAGAAATGAAAAAGAATAATGCTAATACGGTAGCTGANNTAGAAGACAAAGCACACAGTAGAAACAGTCAGATATTTCACAATCCTTTACCACGAAACGAGGTAACACAATTAGCTAAAAGTGTACACAAAAGTAATTACGATTTTCAGTGTCCTCCAAAACACCCAGAGTATGCTCCAATATGTAATAAAGAATTATGCAAACAAAGACGTTTAGGTATTGGTGAAGCTATACCAGAAGTCATAGATGAGTTTACCGATATTACTTTTATTAAAGATACAAAAACCATTTGGTATGAATTTAATTATCAAGGTCAACGTATAACGGTACAACCAGAAGATATGAAAGATGAGAAAACATTTAGAACTAGATTATTACGTTATAGAGTATTTTGGATGACATTACCGAAAAGTAAAAAAGGTCCTAATCCTTTTGAGTTACTAATGAAAGGTGTGGTAGAGAGATCAGTAGAAGATTCGCAACACAAGTTTGAAGATACGTTAGAAGAAGAGAAGTACAATACGTTAAAGAAGTTTTTTGAAAGTCACATAGAGCAAGATAACTACGATAAATTAAAAGATGGCTATGTGGTTTTGGACACTTCTACAAATGTATGTTATTTTAAGAAGATAACATTGGATAAATTTATTAAGAAAAACGCATCTCGTATGTTTAATACTACAACAGATGCTTTACGTTTATTAGGGTGTAAACGAAAAGATTATTATGAGGGTGAGAAAAATATATGGTTTGTAACATTACCAGAATTTATATCTCACGAAAGTATACAAGCAAAACCAAAGGATAAAGTTACGGAGTTAGATGAGGCATATCATGACAAGTTCAGGGATACAGAAGCAGAAAGCGATATACAAAAAAACGATTAAGATATACGGACCACCTGGCACTGGTAAAACGTATACATTGATTGAACGTATTCTAAAAAGGTATCTTGCAAAGGGNGTACATCCTAGTGAGATTGCCTACATCAGTTTTACAAACAAAGCTGTTAATGAAGCTATTGAAAGAGCTATCAATACTTTTCCTAATTTTGATGTAAAAGACTTTGAACGATTTAAAACGCTACATAAATATTGTAGACGATACTTTGAAGAAGAAGTTTTTGATCCTAAAAATTGTATGATTGATTTTGCATTACAAACTAAGATCATTAAAAATAGTGACACCAGATTATCTGATGATGGCTTTATATATAAAGACTGGTCATTAGGAGTGTATGACAAATCACGAAACACGATGCAAGACCCAGTGCTTACTTACAAAAAAGAAACATATAAAAAAGATTCCTTAGATGTTTACTGTAGAAAAATATCAACTTATGAACATTACAAGAAAGATAGCTTTATAGATTTTACAGATATGATTTCAAGAGCTATTGATGAAGTAGAGTTTCCTAAACTAAAACTATTGATACTAGATGAAGCTCAAGACTTTACTCCATTACAATGGTCATTGATATACAAAATGGTAGATAGTGTTGAGAGAGTAGTCATAGCAGGTGATGATGATCAAAGTATCTATGGTTGGAATGGTAGTGACCACAAATATTTCACAACTTATTTTCCTGGTCGTAAAGTAATATTAAGAAAGACTAAAAGATTTGGTGAAGCTATCTATCAATTCTCACAAATAATTAGACGAGGTATTATGGATAGTTTAGACAAAGAATATTATCCGTCAGATAAAGATGGTTATGTTAAACGCTATCTTAATTTTAGAGAGGTGCCTTTAAACCTTGAAGGTACTTGGTACATACTAGGTAGAGTTAATTCTGTGGTTAATGAATTACGAATGATGGCTAAAGATGCCGGCTTATACTTTGCAGATAATCGTGGTAATAAATCTTTTGATAACAAACAGTGGGAAGCGATTAAGAGTTGGACTAAAATTAGTAAAGGTAAAAGTATCACGAAACACGAGGCAGAAAATATGTTTAAATATATTAGGGAATTAAAAGATAGCTCTTATCGTTCTGTAAAGTTTTGGGTAAGTTTACCAGATACACAGGAGTATGACTTTGATGGTTTAATCGATTGGTGTGGATTAGAATTAAATGATGAGGCTTACAACAAACCTTGGTATGAAATATTAAAAAGAAACTTTCACACACCACAAGTGACTTACTTTGTTAGACTACTACAAAGATACGGACAAAAGGCATTAAATGGTGATCCACAGATTATTATAGACACCATACATTCTGTTAAAGGTGGTCAAGCAGATAACGTATTGATATTTTCAAAAACAAATTGGGTTTCTTCTTTTAGTAGAAAAAATCCTCAAGAACAATCAGAGGAACGTAAAGTTTATTATGTTGGTGTAACTAGAGCTAAGAAAAGATTACATTTACTTGGAACAGATTATAGGTATAACTATCCTATGGGTGTTGATTATTTAGATTATTTAAGAGAGAAAAAATAATATGCTAATTAATGGTGATTGTTTAAAAGAAGTAGAGAAGTTAGTTAACGATGGAATACAAGTTGATTCTATTGTAACTGATCCACCTTATCATCTTACCTCTATTGTAGAAAGATTTGGCAAAGAAGGTTCTGCATCAGTAAAAGATAAAGACGGTGCGTTTCAAAGGCAGTCAAAAGGTTTTATGGGTAAAGAATGGGATGGTGGTGATATTGCATTTCGTGAAGAAACTTGGGAACTATTTATGAAAGTATTGAAACCTGGTGGACACTTACTTGCCTTCTCTGGTAGTCGAACATATCATAGAATGGCTATTGCAATTGAAAATGCTGGCTTTGATATTCGTGATCAAATTATGTGGTTATACGGTAGTGGGTTTCCAAAGAGTTTAAATATAGGAAAAGCAGTAGATAAGAAATTAGGTAATAAAAGAGAAGTAATTGGAACTAAAGAATGTGGTTATCAAGTTAGTATTTCTAAAACTAGAAAAGAACAAGGGTATAGACCAAATTTAACCAATGCAACTAAAGAAGTAATTGTTGATAAGGGAGATACAGAATATGAGGGATGGGGAACTGCACTAAAACCAGCACACGAACCTATAGTACTTGCAAGAAAACCACTGTCTGAAAAATCTATAGTTGAAAATGTATTGAAACATAGAACTGGTGGGATACATATAGATGCGTGTAGAATAGAAGGTGATAGTGATGCAAAAAGTAGAGTAAGAAAAGCAGGAACAGAGTTTGGTCAAAACTCTGGTTGGAATGACCACAAAAATGTAGATACAATATATGATCCATCAAAAGGTAGATACCCATCAAATGTTATGCACAATGGATTACAAGAAGAATGGTCTAGATATTTTTATTGTCCTAAAACATCAAAGGCAGAAAAAAGCAAAGGTTTAAATGAATTACCTGTTAAAGAGAAAGTATTTAATGGTAAGAGTTCTACTTCAAGTAAAGATATGAAAGGTGTAGAAAAAAAGTTTACAACAGAACCTTCTGCAAACACACATCCTACAGTGAAACCAGTGAAATTGATGAAATATTTATGCAGACTAGTTACACCGAAAGAGGGTACGGTATTAGACCCATTTATGGGTAGTGGTTCAACAGGTATAGCTGCAAAAGACGAGGGGTTTGACTTTATAGGTATTGAAAAAGAAAAAGAGTATTTTAAGATTGCAGAACGAAGAATAAATACACCATACAAAGACCAAATAAATTTGTTTGATAATATTGATGACGTAGGAGTGTAATGTATGAATTGTTGGCATTGTAATACAAAATTAATATGGGGTGGTGATCACAACATAGACGATCACGAAGATTATGAAATGGTAACTAACTTACACTGTCCTAAATGTCAAAGTTATGTGGAAGTTTATTTACCAAGAAAAAAAAAGATACCTGACAATGTAATTATTTTAAAACCTAAACCACCATTTTGAAAGGATAAATATGAATATTAAAAAATTAGCTGAAGAAAGAAATATAGATGCACATAAATTATCTAGAGATTTAGATATATCGTATACCTATGCAGATTTATTATTAAAATCAAAAAGACAACCTAGTGTTAAAGTTATGAAAAAAGCAAGAGAAGTTTATAATGTACCTTTAGGTGGGATTGGTGTATCATGACTAAAGAATGGGTGATAAATTTAAGATTAGAATTTAAAACAAGACCAACTAAATGTGAGGTTGAACATAAACTTTTTGATTTGTTAAAAAAAGGTTTTGTATTAAAACAAAAGGATGAGTATGAAAGAGAAAAAGACCTTGTGGAAAAAAGGAAGTCAACATTATAAGATTTTTAAGATACAACCTTCACAATTTATTAACGCAAATAAATTACAATTTGCTGAAGGTAATGTTATTAAATATATTTGTAGACATCCACACAAAGGAAAAAAAGAAGATATATTAAAAGCAATTCATTATTGCGAAATGATTTTAGAAAGGGATTATAATGTGGGTAAATAATAACGCAACCTCTTCAAGAGGTGTAGAATATAAAGATGGCAATACTAGACCTATGATAAAAACTTTTATGCCATATATTCCAAGAACTGATGAATATTACGACAGATATGCTGTTTGGTATGGCTATGGACAAATAATTGAAGTAAGAAACAAAGCACAAGATGTGATGGAAAAGCATATGAAATGGCTTAACAAGTTATATGAGTAATATATGCAATTAGTTTTTCCATTACAAAAGAAAACTATGTGGTCACCACCGATAGAGTATAAAGATTTATCAAGTGCTACAGAAATAGCTATCGATTTAGAAACAAGAGATGAGGGTATCAACAATGGTTTAGGAGCTGGTTGGGCATTTAACAAAGGTGAAATCATTGGTATGGCAGTAGCTACAGAAGGTTTTAGTGCTTACTATCCTTTTGGACATTTAGGTGGTGGTAATTTAATCAAAGAACANGTNNTNAAATATATGCACGATATTTGTGCNTTACCTTGTAGAAANATATTNCANAACGCATCATATGACGTTGGGTGGTTACAATCCTATGGTATTAAAGTAAACGGTGAAATAGTTGATACTATGATTGCAGGTGCATTGTTAGATGAGAATAAATATAGTTACTCTCTTAATGCTTTAGCTAAAGAATATTTGGGTGAGATGAAAGCAGAAAAAGATTTACGAGAAACAGCTTTACTATATGGAATTGATCCGAAACAAGAAATGTGGAAACTGCCAAGTGAATCTGTTGGCTTGTATGCTCAAGAAGATGCACGACTAACGTATGACTTATGGAAAAGATTTAAGCACGAAATCAGTAAACAAAATTTAGATACTATTTGGCAACTAGAAAGAGATTTATTGCCACACTTAATTGAGATGAGAAGACGAGGTATTCGTGTTGATGTTGAGGGAGCAGAAAAACTTAAAATAGATTTTAAGAACAAAGAAAAAGAATCTTTACACGCTATAAAAAAAATGGTTGGTAGAGATATAGATATATGGGCAGCCAGAAGTATCGCAACTGCATATGATAAATTAGGTATTGAATATCCACGCACAGCTAAAAGTGGTGAACCTAGTTTTACACAGGCTTGGTTAAACGAAAACAAAAGCGACATATCAAAGTTAATCGTAAATGCTAGAGAGTTAAATAAATTTCATAACACTTTTATTAACAGTATTATCAAGTATACACATAAAGGTAGAATACATGGCGAGATAAATCAACTAAGAAGTGATAGTGGTGGAACGGTTAGTGGTAGATTATCTATGAACAATCCTAACTTACAACAACTGCCAGCTAGGAATAAAGAGTTTGGTAACTTGATACGAGGATTATTCTTGCCAGAAGAAGGTGAGAAGTGGGTTGCTTTAGATTACTCGCAACAAGAACCACGCATCGCTGTTCACTATGGTAAGGCAATTGGTTATCAGGGAGCTGAAGAAATAGTACAAGCATATAAAGACAGCGAAGCAGACTTTCATCAAACTGTAGCTGACATTTGTGGTATTGATAGAAAAAGTGCAAAGGCAATTAGTTTAGGTTTAATGTATGGTATGGGTAAAAACAAATTAGCTAATATGTTAGGTTTGAGTTTTGATGAAGCTACTAATTTAATAGACAAGTACAATCGTAAGGTGCCATTCTTAAAACAACTTGCAGATAAATGTTCAGACAAAGCAAATAACGAAGGAGTAATTAGAACTAAACTAGGTAGAAAATGTCGTTTTGATTTATGGGAGCCAAAAGATTGGGGTGTACACACACCAGAAAGATTTGAAAACGCATCAGCAAAATACGGACAAAAAAATATTAAAAGAGCTTTTACTTACAAAGCATTAAACAGATTAATACAAGGTAGTAGTGCTGACCAAGTTAAAAAAGCAATATTAAATGTAGCTAAGATTGGACACATACCACTATTACAGATACACGATGAATTATGTTTTAGTATTAAAGATGAAAAAGATATTGATCTTATTAAAAGTGAAATGGAGGGTTGTGTGGAGTTTTTAGTTCCAATGAAAGTAGACGTAGCGATAGGTGATAATTTCGGAGAAACTATCTAATCGTTTATCTGATTGTGTACTCTTTGTTTCATAGTTTCTTGATCGTGGACAATAATTTTTTTTCTTATGTTAGACAATGCCTTATCTAAATATACCATCTGATTCGTATATACTCCATGATGTCTATACATTTTTGTCCAAAGGTGTTCAAGAGCTATCTTTTGTTCGAGTAGATTTTCCATAATATCCCTTCGTTTAATATAAATTTACATTATATCACAGCATTTAGTCAACATCACTTGACTTTTCTTATCGTATCACTAAAATAATGTTACATTTATAAGGAGAGAGTTTATGTGTAGTTTAATGGATATGACACAAGAAAAAATAGAAAGAATGGAGAGAAGAAAACATTTAACTTGCATTGCAACAGAAATAAAGAAATACACTGAATTATTGAGTGATGCAGAGTGGGAAGGTCGTACAGATGATGTTTCATTTATACAAAAGCAATTAGACCACTATAAAAAACTAATGGCTGACGGACAAATTTATGAACCCAAATTTTAGGAGATAATATGGATACTACCAAATGGAGAACTGTAGCAATAAGAATAGACAGCTATAAACTATTAAAAGGATTGTGTGATAAGACACACAGAAATCCTGCAAATATGATTTCTAAACTTATTGATTCGCATTTAACTTATTTATGTAAAAAAGAACAAATAAAATTAGAAGACTTAAAAAATCAGTTATGTAAAGACCAAAAATGACTATAACCATATACAAAGGAGATTGTAGAGAAAGGTTACAGTCACTATCAGATAAAACATTTCATACAGTTGTTACCTCTCCACCGTACTGGGGTCTTAGAGATTATGGTACTGCTACTTGGATAGGTGGTGATCCTAACTGTCCTCATTACAGAACTAATCATACAAGTGATAAATGTATTACTGGACATAAAAAATCTCAAAAGAGTGGTGGTATTGCTAGTTCTATATATAAGACAATATGTCCTGAATGTGGAGCAGTACGACAAGATAGACAGCTAGGTTTAGAAGAAACACCACAAGAGTATGTCGCTAATATGGTACAGGTATTTCGTGAAGTCAGGAGAGTGTTACGAGATGATGGTACTTTGTGGTTAAATTTAGGAGATACTTATTACAANTANAGAGCAGATGGCAAGTATCCAAAACAAACTGTATCAAAAACCAAACAGGATTTACCAGAATTTTCAACTGCNAGAGGTAATAAANTAGAGGGTCTTAAATCTAAGGACTTGATAGGTATACCTTGGAGAGTTGCTTTTGCTTTACAAGAAGATGGGTGGTATCTACGACAAGATATAATCTGGCACAAACCGAATCCTATGCCAGAGAGTGTCAAAGATAGATGTACCAAATCTCACGAGTATATATTTTTATTTAGTAAGTCAAAAAATTATTATTTTGATAATGAATCTATTAAAGTTGAAAGTAGTCCGTTAACAGAGGAAAGAAACAAAAATAAATTTAATGGTGCTTTTAAAGGTCAGTTTAAAGGAACTCCAAACGAAGAAAGATGGCAAGAGGGTAGACCAATAGATAAACCTAATTTTAGTGAGGATGGAAAATCTAATAAAAGAAGTGTGTGGACTGTTACTACCAAACCATACAAGGAAGCTCACTTTGCTACCTATCCACCAGATTTGATTGAGCCTTGTATTTTAGCAGGTTGTCCTGAAGGTGGTCATGTATTAGACCCTTTTGGTGGAGCTGGCACAACTGCACTGGTATCGGATAGATTAAAAAGACATAGTAGTTTGATAGAATTAAATGATGAATATGCTAAAATTACAGAAAAAAGATTACGAGATGATGGTGGTATGTTTATGGATATACAATATAACAATGAGAGGAGTGAATAATGGGAATGATGGATGAAGCTTGGAGAGANAGTGTACGAGACACGAAACACGAGCCAATAAAAATTAAGATGAGTAACAAGCGATATATCGTTTGTACTGACTGTAANGGTAATGGCTACAAATTTGTTGGTGGTCATACCANGACTTGTCAGAGTTGTGGTGGTAGTGGTAACTTGAACTTANTNNATGTCCAAGAAACACACAGCNTGGAACAANGGCANGAAGATGTCNCTAGCGTTCAAAATTGGTTTACGAAAAATCCCCAATCGCAAGGTTTTCGTAGCTAACTCTTCGCACCCAAGACACAGAGTTAAAGAAAGAATTATTATGGAAGGGTTGCTACCTTACATATGTGCTATATGTAAGATAGAACCGATGTGGCAAAGTAAAACCTTGACTTTAGTATTAGACCATATTAATGGTGTAAATAATGACAATAGGTTAAAGAATTTACGTTTCTTATGTCCAAACTGTAATTCACAGACCAAAACATTTAGTTTAGGACATAGAAGAATGAAGAAACAAAGTCTATGACTAGGAGAAAGAAAAAAATGTCGATGTACGATATTCTAGAAGATTTAGTTAAAGATGTAGATGATTGGACTATCGATCCACGCAACATGGAACCAGAAGATCGACACGCATTTATGGAATCAGTGTTTGGCGATTATTTATATTTTAAAGACAAAGGTAGTAGATATAGTGAGAGGTACAAGGAATTGTTAGTTTATCTTGTAAGAACATATGGACACTAAATGTATTTACCTTCTGTTGAAGTTTTAAAAGTTCTCGGATACCGAAACTCGAAAGATGTTGTATTTATAGAACGTAATCCAGAAGAAAAACTTTTTTTATATGTAGTTATTAATGCCATTGAAGATGTGCTTGTCCATCAGTCTGATAGAAAATCCTCTTTTATAAAGTGTGAAGCTCACAACTGGTTGATAGGTTATAGTGGTGACTTTGTTAAAATATGTGAATGGGCACGATTAGACCCTGATAGCATAAGAAGTAATTATATTAAGTGTATGAAAAAAAGAACTATACGATTTACTCAAAAACAAATCAATTGGCAAAACTACCGAAACACGTTTCATAAAATGAAAAAATTAACAGAAAGAGAAAAACGTAGAAAGAAAGGCACGTTACGAAATTTACGCATACAGGCACACTGTAGCTCACTCAACTTTACTAGCACAATCTTTTTATCTGTTATTTAAAATACTCAAAATTGTAACTGTCATCATTGTCAGCGATTAACTTAGCTCCGTTTCTTGTATGAAAGTCTTTTGCCATTTGTGTCTTTGGTGACAATGTTACAAATCGTTCAGTAGTTAATAGTGGTAGTAACTCATTTAAAATGGTGCGACCATAACCTTTTTCATAAGACCAGACAGTATAGAATATTGTGAACTCTTTTGCATTTAGCTGTGAATACTTTTCTAACTCTTGCATAGTAGTGGGTAACTTAATTGTATTAGCAATACAGACAACTGCTTTTTCAGGTATCGTATAAATACATCTACCTTGTGACGTTCTAAAGGTGTAACTAACATCTCTGACAGGATCATTATTAATATTTACCTGTGATGAGGAGGTTACTTTAATTAGTTTCGATTTTATCTGGTGTGACATCTATTATGTTTTTCGCTTCACCGATCTTGCTTTCTAACTCTTCTAATCGTTTTTCTAGTTGATCTCTACTCATACCCTCTAATGTAGAATGTGTGATTTGTTTATGGTCAACGTATAAGCCGGCTAGTTGTCCAGATCGATACTCAGCATTAATGGAGGCAGTGAACTGACCCTTGGCTGACGACTGATCCCTAAGATCATCTAGTATCTTGTAACGTCTTAATTTATCTTTCTCATACTTTTCTTTTTCTTCGCCTATTCTCTTTTCCATATATCGACATATGTGTGGGTTTATATCTGGGTTCGTGAGTTTCGATGCGAGAACCATTGCACTCTCTCTTGTCTTCGTGTTGTAACCACTCTCGATTAACGCATCGGTCTTTGTTATCTTTCCCCANTTGTCTACTAATATATCNATAAACCTTTTTTGTTTGTCTGTAAGGTCTTGTATTGACCTCAACTCTCTTCTTTTTTGTGCCATAACGAATCACTTTCCTTTACTAGTTTACTATAATGCACTTACTTAGAATATAAAAAATAAAATAAAAATGCAGAAAAAACAATCCTAGAAATTATATTTTTCCCAAAATCTAGGAATTTTTCCCAAAGTTTTCCCAAAACTATTTCTCTGTAATGGTATGTAATCTGGGATTTTTCCCATTTTCCCAAAATATTTGTTGATTCTACGCTTTGATTTTTTTTTTTTTTGTAAGCAGTTACCTTATAGGAAATTGGGAAACTAGGAAAATAAAACTTGCTATCACATATATATGTGCTATTAATAGTATTAACAAAGGAGAAAAAAAATGATGACAACTAAATATAAATGGACAAGTACAACAATACCAGAAGTAAAATCTGCAGCTGAAGGATTAGTTAAAGATGCTATCAAAGACGGTTGGTCTTGGGATATACTTTGTGATGGTGATTATCTTTGTAAGAATAGTAAAGACTTTAATGAGGTAATGGAGAATATACACGCAGTTGATGATGTTGTAGAAGCACACATAAGTAAAGAAGGACAGAAGTCTGACTGGTGTAACTTNATAATGTGTAATGGTGAACCAGATTGTGAAGTTTTAGATTGCTATAGTTGATGGATACATTGACAAGTGGTGTGAACGTACTGATTACGGACAAAAATAATTAGCATTTCTTGTAGCCCTCTTCGGAGGGTTACTACAAGTGCTAGGTAACTGAAAGGTGAAAGTAAGCAAGTTGTCTTGACGGAGATGATGTAGTGCTAGGCGAGTAGTGAAGAGTTGTACTTGAGTATATAGGTGAGCGAAATTGATTAATGCAGTCGTTAAAAACAAATTTGGCGATAAAGTAGTAAACTTATATACTTACCAAACTTTTAATTACAAAGGAGAATATAATGAGCAGATTTAAAGATCACTTAATGGAAAAAGAAGAACAATTAGATGAGCAGATTATCTTTATGAATAAAATGATTAACAATACACAATCAGTAATTGATAAATCAAATGACACTTGGGTAATTAGATACTGGACTAATGTTCGTAACACATTGCAAGAACAACAACAAGATTTACAAAAACAAAAGACAGGAATTAGTTATTGATATTCCTTAAACAATCGTTTAAGGTTGTGGTGTCACTCACTAAATGTGACTATCCTTTGTTGCACCTAGTAGCGTCATTTCTGCTAGGTGCTCTTACTTTAAGTAGGAAGTTATGGAAAAGAACTTGTGGACATCACTTAACAAGATACAGAAGACAGAAAGTACTTGGAATTGTATGAGGATAGAATCGTCTACAATCAACGGAATACCTGATGTTCACGCTTGTATAAAAGGTAAGTCTTTTTGGTTAGAGCTTAAAGCAAATGATGATAAGAAATTAGGCTTATCCAAATACCAAATACTATGGCAGTTAGATTATCTCAAAGTTGGAGGTAATGTATTTAACTTAGTTTTCGCCCTCTCACAGAGAGAGCTCAAACTTATCAAACTCGTACCATCTTTGTACTCGTTTTGTTCTGGTAATGTTCCAGAAGTAGAACGGTTCGAGATACTCGGTGCAAAAAAATATAATCAAGAAAACCTTAGACTTCTAATTAAGTTGGCAAGTGATTCGTGTCATTAGTTCGCATAACTTGTATTATGTTAAAAAAAAGCGTTTGTTCACGTTTTGTTCTGCATTAGTCGGTAAAAAGGACCCATTGTATTTTTGCAACAGGTCAAGGATTTTTTAAAATTTTTTTAGGGTCGCAAAAAATTATGTTACTAGCGTTGCGTGTATAGGTTAAGTTGAATACATACATATAGGGAGTAAACATATCAATCTTTTTATGCTATAAAATGCTCATGGTAAAAAAATTGCAAAAAAATTCTACTTATGCACAATACGATTTAGATAATGATGGAACAGTATCTGATGAAGAACTGGAGCATATGAAAGAAATAAAAAAATTAGAACACGAATTAAGAAAGCATAGAGCTCAAAGAAGGATGGCAACTTACACATTGGTTGGTATGGGTTTGTTTACTGCTATGATGTTTATGCCATTTATGACTACAGAAAAAATTGAGGCTCTAAGTGATATAAGCAATTTGTTTTATATTAGTGGTGCAGGTATTGTTGGTGCATATATGGGTGCTACAGCATGGATGTCAAAAAAGTAATTGATTTTGATAAACACATCAAATGGAAAAAATTACATGGCAATAATCCATATGCTATGGTATTAGATGCTAAATACATTTGGTGTTTCACACAAAAAGACGACCCAGATAATTATACTTTTATGAAACTATTAATTCAGGATCACGCTGTAAATTTTAAATGGGGATTACATAAACAAAAATGTTTCAAAGTTTTTTACCATAGTATTTATGCTTACTTTGTAGCTCCACCAGATATAGTTTATAAAGCAGAATTAAAACAAAATAAAAAAGATAATAAAAAGAAAACAAAAAAAAGTTTTGATAATGATAAAAGTAAAGATAGACTAATTTATTAATGTCTTTAACTCTAAAGGATAGGTTGATATATAATATGACAAAAAAAAGAGACCCTTTAAAAGGAACAGGAAAAAAACCAAAAGGCAGTGGTAGAAGATTGTACACAGATGAAAATCCAAAAGATACAGTGAAAATTAAATTTGCCACTCTATCTGATGCTAAACAAACTTGTGCGAAAATCAAAAGAATTAATAAACCCTTTGCTAGAAAAATACAAATATTAACTGTGATGGAACAAAGAGCTAAAGTTATGGGTAAGTCTGAAGTATCAGCACTAGCTAAAAGATGTAAAGAAGCTATCAGAAGAGAAAACAAAAAATGAGTGTAGACCACTTAACTACAGATAGATTAAGACTAAGAGTTGAAAAAGTTTTTATAGAACATATTAAACTTTGCCAAGATAACTTTTTATATTTTGTTCAAGAGATGTGGCAAGACTTTATGTGTAGAAAAGAAAGAGACAGAAGTAAGTGGGGTCATCATCAAATAATTGCACACGAGTTTTCTAAAATAGCGAATGAGAGAAAAGGAAGGCTCATAATCAATATGCCTCCTAGGCATACTAAATCAGAATTTGCATCTGTGTATTTTCCTGCATGGATTATTGGTAAGTATCCAAAATTAAAAATTATGCAAGTATCTCACAATACAGAATTAGCAGTGCGATTTGGAAGTAAGGTTCGTAACATAATTGATTCTCAAGAGTATAAACAAATTTTTGGAGACGTTAAACTTCGTGAGGACTCCAAAGCAAAAGGTAGATGGGAAACTAATCATGGTGGAGAATACTATGCTGCTGGTGTAGGAGCATCTATCACAGGTCGTGGTGCAGACTTATTGATTATTGATGATCCACATACGGAACAAGACTCAATGTCTGATTTAGCAATGGAACGAGCTTACGAATGGTATACCTCAGGTCCTAGACAAAGATTACAACCTGGTGGTTCAATCTTATTAGTTATGACACGATGGGCAGAAGACGATTTGACTGGTAGATTATTGAAGGCTCAAAAAGAACCAAAAGCAGATAAATGGAAAACAATATCTTTTCCTGCAATTTTACCAGATGGTAAACCAGTTTGGTCAGAGTATTGGGAGAAAGAAGAATTAGAAAAGATCAAAGCATCATTACCTATTAGAAACTGGTCAGCACAATATATGCAAGAACCAACATCTGAGGAAGGAGCTATTCTTAAAAGAGAATGGTGGCAACCTTGGAAAGAAAACAGTATGCCTAATTTAGTTCACGTTATACAAAGTTATGACACAGCGTTTAGTAAAAAAGAAACTGCTGATTATTCTGCCATAACTACTTGGGGAGTATTTTATCCAGATGAGGTAACACCTAATTTAATATTATTAGATGCTATTCGTGGAAAGTATGACTTTCCAGAACTCAAAGTTGTAGCTATGGAAGCATATAAATACTGGGAACCAGAAAGTATTATAATAGAACAAAAAGCAAGTGGTGAACCTTTAACACAAGAATTTAGAAGAATGGGTATACCAGTTATTCCATTTGTACCCAGTAAAGGTAATGATAAATTTACTAGAGTAAATTCTGTTGCACCGATTTTTGAAAGTGGAGCAGTGTGGTTTCCTTATGGAGAAACATTTGCAGATGAGGTGATTGAGGAATGTGCAGCTTTTCCACATGGTTCTCACGATGACTATGTAGATAGCACAACACAAGCTCTGTTACGATATAGACAAGGCAACTTTATTGAATTATACTCTGACTATGTGGACAACGAAGACTTACCACCTAAAGCATATAATTATTACTGAGGATAGTTATGACCAATATTAAAATAAAAAAAATTGACCCCTTAAGTGAAAGATTAGATAAAGCTGGATTAAGAGGAGGATTTGGTAAAAGTAAACCAACTTTAAATAAAAAAGATAAACAAGTGATAGATGCTTTTTACAAAGGCAAAGAAGCAAGTAGTAATAAATTAACTTCAGATGGTAAAACTTTAGTAATAATGGGTTTAGGAAGACAGAATATAGCAAAAAGAGATAAAGGAGAGTTTGGTGATTTTAACATTACAGCTAAACCAAGTGGTAGAACAACACAAAGCATATTAAGATATATTAAAAAAACTTTTCCAAAAGACAGAATTAAAAAAGACGCTACAAAAATGGTAAAGAAAAAAAACAAAGGTGGATTACTTGTTACACCTAAATTAGCAAAAAGAGGGTACTAATGAAAAAAATCAAAAGAAAAATAAAAAAATCTATAAGCTACATTAAAATACAATTTGGTAAGGTAAAGAAAAGATTGTTTGGGAAACTGTGTAAGTGTGGTGACAAATGACACCAGAACAAAGATTACAAAGAGATTATGAAAATTTATTAAAGGCGAAAAAAAAGT